>BNJS01001482.1_pt1 | contig 55801 bp, 70 predicted proteins | sample 8540461 | NCBI WGS metagenome assembly BNJS01 (sample SAMD00202454, study PRJDB9452) | human saliva metagenome | isolation source: human saliva | place: Japan
CACATATTGCTCGGCAGCTCAAAAGAAATTTTGAGATGCTGGTCTGTGTAGTTAAAAGAAACGGATGAGGCCCAGGGTCAGGTATTCAAGGCTGAAGGTAAGGTCTTTCAGGTGGAGACCAACAGAAATGAAGTGCTGTTGAAGAAGACGATGATGGAGTCTTTGTTTGAAACATCGCATCAGGATGGAAATATCTTTGATGGTGAAGATTTGCCAAAACCTGTAGTCATGTACTGGATGGTGCTGTAAGGTGGGCGGCTTAATATGGTGTTGGCAGTGTGAGGTGTGCGTAGCTTCAACGAATAGTCGTTTCCATTCAAGTTGTCATCAGGGACTAGTACTGACGTGGTATGTAATTGTTGGAGCTGTGCTGGGTAGGTATCAACAGGGCCAAGTAAACTGGCTATGACAGGGGAAGTGCAACAGCTGAAAAGTGAATATGGCTTGCCTATAAAGTGAAACCAGAGATTTTGAGCACAACAATCGTTTAGATGCAACGCTAAAGCGCTGTCAATCTTCCGAGCGATGAAACAAATGATGTGGGCTAAGTTTCTTTTGACAAATTTGGAGGAATATGCGGAGTTAGAAGTAAAAACCAAAATTCCTCAGGGAGAGTTAAGACTTCCGTGAAGGTGTGCTCATGCCAAGAGAAGACGACCTAAATTCTAAACAGCATCTGAGATTGTGAGTTGTGCCATTACGACCAAACAGGGTCGATGATCAGCCTCTTGCATTGGGAAGGTACATCCTCGTAAGGGATATTCTGTTCGTATATAAAATAAGATGTATGGTTCAAAAGTATTCCACACAAAGAGGGACTCTCCAGAGAAGAGTCCTCGTGCATATGTGATTAACGATCGCCGTTAAAGAGAGAGTTTCTTAACAATGACATAATCAACTTTTTGATGGCTTGTAGTGGTAGTACCACCAGCGTAGGAGAGAGAAGAGTGCATCTTGTTCCTATTTTCAGCCAATGTATCAAAGATACTGGCCTTTGACTGACTGTGATTTTTGCCTTCTACGTCCGTCTCTCTTTGGTGTTCAGAAGACTACCCGACTGTTATTCTTTATAAGCTACGCCGTCACTAGTCACTTCTTTTACCTGACTCGATATGACCAAGCGAAATAAAGAGCCAACTCATAACAAAGGAAGCTCCAGCGCGATGGATTTGGCACTGTCACCGGTGATTTCCACGGCGCCGTCTGCGATGATAGGGTTTTGTGGCTGCTTTTGACACTACCAACGGTAGCCGCAGATAACTGCTAACCACCAGTACCAAAACCAGTTTTTGCCTTTTGTGATAGACACTTTACCAGGTCCGATGCCTCACTTTAGTAGCATCAGTCACCAGCATTTTCGATCGACGAACGGCCTCTGAGCACCCGCGTTACCAGCGGGATAACAAAGCTTTGCTAGAAGTCCCGTTTATCGTAAGTTGAATCATGTCGATAACGCTGTTGGAATGTCACGCGAGCGATATCGATAGTAATATATTCTAAAGCATAGATTTGCTTCTTTTAATTCCTTTAACGAATTCAAATTCTCTGGTTTTTACACCGATGGAAATAGATGCAAATAAAACCCCGGCCACGCACAGTCTTGCAAAGTTCAAACGTTTTTCTGAAGCGGTGCATGATGTAGAAATAGTTTTCAGCCGCTAATTGTTTTGCTAATTTTTCTTCATCGATGATGGTTTGCATATTAGCTGGCACAACTGGTAAGCGGAATGCATGATTTCCAGTTTCACCGTTGTGTCAATACATTCGCATGGCTGAGATACGATACACTTATTCGGTATCATCGGCACGTCTTCATAATCGAAAATGTTTGTGCGTATTGATCATTATTTATTGCCCCCAACAGACAGAATTAGGATTACGACATAATCTTCATTTATTATACATAAGACCTCCTTTATCTTAGCAAATAATAGGAAGGATATGACTTAGTCAGTTTTGATATTAATTTGTACTAAAGGAATCTGTATTTTAGGATATATATAGATAAAAATAGATTAAAAAGTGATACAATAAAAAGAAAATATAATAGAGAATTTGATAATATATTTCAATGTATCGTAATCTAAAAAGGAGATGATATGAGTTATACAAGTTCAAGAAAAAACAAAATGCTAGTAGAAGGCGGTCTAGTCATCGCTATGGCACAAATTCTGGAGCATGTATGTGATTTTAATCAAATGCCGCAAGGTGGTGCTCGTGAAAGCAGCCAATTTAGTACGCTTTTAATTTATGCGTATCGTTGGGGTGGTCGCTGGCATGACTAACGGGAGTCGCCTATGGGATTGTCCACTTTTTAGTGGGATTTAAATTTTCCATTCATTACATGAGCACTATTTTTGGACCATATTTATGCCTATGGTGCCAATGGTACAGCGTGGGATTTTTGGTGGTTCTGGTACTGTGAAAGCCTTCGCGCAATTTTATGCAATCTTAACACGCTTTGCCATATCTGCCATTAGTGGTGTGGTAGTGTTTGGTTCTTATGCTCAGAGGATAAGTCCTGGATTTTACCTAACGTATAATGCAACATATATGTTGCCAGATATGGTGATTAATCTTGTAGTATTGGCATTGTTATATGTGCCAGTGATGCGTGGACTAGGTCGTGTGACACCAAGCCAGCAACAAGAAAATATCTAGACAGGAGATATCTATGATTTCTGAATTAGGAATTATTGTGTTAGCGGGTGGACTTAGCACCTGTATGGGGACGGATAAAACGAGATACCATGGGTAGTACCACTTTATTAGGGGGAAATGCTCCGCAAGGCGGTCCTCACAGAATGTGGAGAAATTTTAGTTCCATTAATCGCGAATTAGAAGAATCAGAGGCACATATTATTGAAGAGGCTTCGTTCTTTTGGCTCGACACACTTCAATTAGTGCCAGATACAGTTGGACTATGCAAGGAGTGCCCTCTTGGTGGACTGCAAAATCCAGCCCTTTCAGTAAGTGCTCGGGAAGCCTATATCGTAAGTGTCTGCAGATATGCCATGGTCCTTTCACTGGTTGCCGTCTTGGGAAAGTGCATATAGGATGCATTTTTACAAGGCTGAATTATTGATATGGTTCCCTGCGTGGGATTACAGGAATATATGAGTTTCATTAGCGGCCATTTATAAACGATCGGTGCTGAGCCTGATTCAAGAATCCCTAGAAGGTGAAGATGTGTCTATGCAATGGGTGATTGGGATAAAGATTCCTATATGGAAATGGATATGATTGAAGAAGCAAGAGCTACATAGCAAATGTGAATACTATAGATTATCCTATAAGTTGGCAAAAGCTAAATCTGTAATCGTGAACGCTCTGTTCCCGGTGCGACGTAGTGCGAGCCATAGCAATCTGGGTCGGGTAAAACGGCGGTGGCTACGTCTCTCATCAATCGCCTGCCAACGAGGCATCCGTGGTGGGGATGGTGAAAAGTGACGGTCATGGATTTAGCATGGACTGTGGAAGGTGCTGATACATGGAAGGCTAGTCAACGAGCTAAAGCGGTGGCGAGTAGCTGGACCCAATGGATATGCCATGGTGAGTACATGGTGAAAGTATGCAACGACAACAGCAACTTGGCACTCGTTTGGCCAATGAAATGCCAGTGGATTTGGTGCCTCGAAGTAGAAGCTGCGTAAAGTGTGGCACCTATTGTTGAAGTGGTGCGTGCCACTCATAATGATACACGGTGCATGCAATTAGTAGACATTGTGGCGGTAGTTACAGATATAGATGATACATTTAGATGGGAATACTATCTGCGAGCAATTTTAGTTTCAGTCGACGAAGATATGGATCGATTAGCAGATTGGATATTGAAGGAGTTGTTATAGTGCAAGTAGTAACAGTAGAAGATAAACAGTGCTTGCAGCTAGAAACTCCTTTACGCAAACAGATACCAAAATAAGAGAGGAATCTGTATCCATTGGACACTCCTATGGTAGAGTGCTAGGAACGACGGCTTTAGCTTAAGATGAATTATCCTCCTTTTTAGGCGTTCCGGCTATGGATGGTAGTGCCATTCGATATGCAGAAGATACAAGGACATATCGTATACTAGAGACTATTAAGCCTTGCGAGTGAAGTCTTTCAAGATCAATTAGAGCCGCGTGAAGGGATTCGGCATTATGACGGGTGCCATGGTACCAGACACACGCAGATACCGGTGGTGGTAAAGCAGCCCTCACTTGGAGTACTGATATGGAGGTGACTGTACCTAGTCGCACGAACGAGGGCAACATATTATCCTCGTAAGGGAAAGATATGCAAGTAGGTCAAGCAACGCTTGCCTCGTTGGTACTGTATTGGAAGCGGAACAAGTTGGAACTTTAGCAGGGGGCAAGGATATGATGTGAAGTCTTCGGTGTATCGTAGCTAAGAGTTACTATTAGCCTCACCACAGGAGCGTGAAGTACAAGATCCACCAGAGCCACTACGAGTAGAACATAGGCCATAACCTGAATCGGTATTTACTAGAAGGCACCTTACATGATCAGAGTGTTGATGTGGTGAAGATGGCCACATCTGTCGGATGCGCGGTACAGTCGACGACAATATTGCTACCGTACAACATATGCTGGATAAGCATTGGGACCGGTGGATATGATTATCAGCACCGGAGGTGTATCTGTGGAGGTGACTAGCGGATACTATGCGCCTGATTGTACGAACGATTAGGGGCCAATACATCGTATCGACGGGTTACATATGCGCCTGTGTGCTGCATCCTTCGGCATGGTATCGTACGATTGATGACCGCAGTATATGGTGCATGGGCTTTATCTGAAGTAATCCTACGGCTGCGATGAATCAGTTCTGTTATTGGTGCCGCCTGTGTTAGAGCGGTTATCTGGACAGACAGTAATGACTAGGTGGATGGGAATGTTACCTAGGTGAAGTGGCGAGATAGAAAACACCCTCTCGACCGCCATTATCTAGGACGCCATACTGGGTACGAAGCTGGTTCTTGTTGGCATGCTAACTTAGTGGATGACATCGGGAGGTTTAAAAATCTTTATCGGTAGCCAATGGTTTGATTAAATTCTGCGGAATGTAGCGATCGATTAGAGAGAGGAACATTAGTAAAAGTGTTACCGTTTTACTCGATAAAAGAGTAAAAAGAAACATATAGGAATAAATACCCTGTTTTATGGGTATTTATCTCTTGTGGGCTTAGAAAAATCTGATATAATACTCTGTAGAATTTTATAGTAAGGTCTACAAAGAGACACATCGCACACGTACCCTGTGCCTCTTTTTGTATACCTTGCAAAGGGTAGTGTTATGAAAAAGGAGATTCTATGGCTGTATTAAAAAGACTAGGCTTATCTGGTTGGATTGTCATTGGTCTACTAGCGGGCGTACTAGTGGGCACAGTAGCACCAGATTTTGCAAAACAGTTAAAACCATTGGGCGACGTATTTATTCGTATGATTAAGATGATCGTAGTACCATTAATTTTTCAGTTCCCTGTCATGGGTATCGCTGGTACTGGTGACTTTAAAAATTAGGTCGCCTAGGTGGTAAAGCGATTTTATGGTTTGAAATTGCCACAACGATTGCTCTATTTGTTGGTTTATTCGTGGTTAACGTATTTGAGCCAGGTGTAGGGTGTCAACTTAACTGCTACTGGCTAATGCAGTAGATATTGCCAATAAAGCAGCGGCAAAAGGTGAGATGGATCACATCCAAATGCTGGTCAACATCATTCCAACGAATATCGTTGATGCTATGGCTCGTGGTGATATGTTACAAAATCATCTTCTTTAGCTGTATGTTTGCCATTGCAGCAGCAAGTATTGGTAAAGAAGGAAACAAATCGTTGAACTTTCCAAAGACTTGGCTGCACATCATGTTCAAAGTGACGCACTATGTAATGTATGTGTCCCTATCGGTATCTTTGGTGCCATTGCATACACAGTAGGGTAACTTCTGGCTTAGGGTATGCTAGTGCCATTGATGAAACTTGTGTTCACCTTTATACTGGTGGTTTGGCGTTCTTCTTGATCCTCATCATTGCTGTCGCTTCTTTCTTTACAAAAGGTAAACTTATTTCAAACTTGGTAAAGTGTTGAAAGAACCAATCGTGTTGGCATTCTCTACATGCTACGTCTGAGCAGCATTGCCAATTGCTATGGAAAAATTGAAAAAGGTTATATTCCTAACCAAATTGTAAGTTTCGCATATACCTTGGATATATGCATTTAACTTTGGATGCTCGACGTTGTACTCATCCTTAGCGGTGGTATTTATCTCACAGTGTATGGTGTGCCATTCCCATTAGAACAGCAATTATTAATGGTATTAACGTTGATGTTGTCCACAAAGGGATTGCAGCAGTGCCAGGAGCATCGTGATCGTTATTGCTGGTACAGCAGCGGCGCTGGATTGCCAGTAGAGGCCGCATTAATCCTGGTGTAGACCGTATATTAGATATGGCGCGTACTGTATGTAACTTATCTGGTAACTGTTTAGCAGCGCCGCTGTCTGTAGGCGTTGGAAAAGAAGATCTGCTGGAGCGTTTGTCAGGAGTAATGGAACATCCTTTGACTGATGAAGAAGGATGCTTAGAACAAGCAAAGCTTTTGAACACGTAGGTGAACAACAGGCTAGCCCAATTACACTGGGATCTGTTATGGATACAAAAAGACTGTTTACATTATTATGTAAAGCTGTCTTTTTGTGGTGTCTTAATTACTATAGTGATGAGAGCACTAATGTTGTCGAAATACTTAGATTATATAATAGTATAAGTGCAGCAAAAGATACCATGTACATCTAATAGATGCTCATGGTATTCGTTGATCAGAGTTTCTTTAGGCCATCTGTAGGGAAGAGTAGAGGAGAAGACCTAAAGATGTGAATGAAGGATGTGTATATGGGCGACATACCGTAGAGGTAGCATGGTAGAGGTAGCTAGTAGTCGCATACATATATTAGGCCCTATAAAGGAGTTGAGGAGTTTATCATATGTACATCACTCACAAGAAAGAGAGTATCATAGTGTTTGCTACTCTTTATGTAGTAGTATAAACTAGAAGCGTCAAAAAGAATGTCAAAATATAAAACTTTTTATTACTGAAAAAGATTTTATATTGTATACATAATTGTACTACGGTATCTCTGTAAAGGATTTGTTAATGTTTATAGAATTTTAGAATAGGTTCTGGAAAGAGACATTCTGTACTTGTACACCATCGCCTTCTTTTTATATAATCCTAAGCAAGTATTGGTATGTAAAAGGAGATTCTATGACTATCGTTAAAGAAAAATTGGACTGTCCGGGTGATAGGCATTGGTCTTTGGCTGAGTAGGTGCTATGTAGGTGCTATAGCACCAGATTTTGCGAAAACAATGAAAACCTTTTGGGTGATGTATTTATTCGGCGATAAAATGATTGTAGTCCCTTGATTTTTCAGCTCCCTAGTAATGGGTATTGCTGGGACAGGGGATTTCATTAGGTCGTCTTGACGGAAAAAGCGATTCTATGGTTTGAATTAGCTACTACGTTGGCGTTATTTCATTGCATTGTTTGCTGTGAATGTGGTAGAACCCGGTAGTGGTGCAGGGTGACTAGCCAGTGGTGGCGCTACGGATATCGTTAACAAAGCAGCTCTAAAGATCAAATGGACCATGTGCAAAAATGTTGGTGAATATTATTCCAACGAAATATTATTGACGCGATGGCTCGGAGATATGTTGCAAATTATCTTCTTTAGCTGTATGTTTGCTATTGCGGCAGCAAGTTTGGGTAAAGAGGAAAACAAATTGTAGATCTTATCAAAAAGTATAGCCCTACATCATGTTTAGAGTAACCCATTATGTCATGATATTTCTCGTATCGGGTATTTTGGTTCTATTGCCGTATACAGTTGGTGCCTTTGGATTGAAATGCTGATTCCGTTATTAAAATTAGTATTTACTTTATATGCGGGGCTAATTGTGTTCCTTGCCATCGTATTGGTATCGCATCGACTACAAAGTAGTAAACTTTATTTAAAGTTATTCATCGCATCTGAAGAGCCTACTATCTTGGCTTACCACAGCGCATCAGAGGCAGGTTACCAATTGCTATGGAAAATTGAAAAAGATGGGGATTCGCAATCATATCGTAAGCTTCTGTACTTTATGGGATATACATTTAATTTAGATGGTTCTACGTTGTACTCTGCATTGGCGTTGTCTTATTGCGCAAGTCTACGTGTTCCATTTGATTGATCAACAAATTTTATGATGATTACGTTGATGTTGTCCACTAAAAGGGATTGCGTGGGGTACCAGGTGGCTCTTAATTGTGGTGGCAGCTGAGTGCAGCCTTTGGACTGCCAGTGGAAGGACTTAGCTCTTTAATTTTGAGGATAGACCGTGTGTGGATATGGGTCGTACCGTATGTAACTTGTTAGGTAATTGCATCGCTGCAGCTATTGTGGACGATGAACAAGAAGTATCTGCAGAAGATTTAAAACGATATATGAGATCACCCACTAACGAGATGAAGAAGTATCGAGCTCTAGAACAAAGAAAACATTTGGAAGCTATGTAGCAGATGCGCATGTATCAATAGAATAAATAAACACCATATATGACAGTTCTGGATATATGGTGTTTTTCACTCCAACTTTTATAGAGAGGAAAGTGCTTTTAAGTGTAATTATTGATAGACGAAATATGGTAAATCGTTGTATGATGTTCTATTAGACTTTTCTTTACACAGTATAGTGAAAAAGGTTGGAATTCTTGAACAGTAAAGAAATTGCTGTAACCCAAGTGTATGGCTATGCAGAGTGCATAGCGATGTATAGGAGAGGGAGACTCATGTTAAGTGATATTGAAATTGCTCCAACAGGCACAAATGGAAACTTTATTGTGAGAATTGCAAAACGATGCACTTAACAGAAGATGAGTTAGAATTATATGGAAAATATAGCAAAAGTGTCCTTTGATGCGATGCGATACGATTACAGATACGCCGGAATGGTAAGCTGGTGCTAGTTACAGCCATCACGCCTACATCCAGCTGGGGAAGGCAAGTCTACCACTACTATCGGGTTGACACAAGCTTTGCAGCAAATCGAGTGGAATAGCATTGTTGTATTGCGTGAGCCATCTTGGACCTAGTATTCGGCGTGAAAGGTGGTGCTGCTGGTGGTGGTTGCCTTTCAGGTAGTGCCGATGGAAGATATTAACCTTCACTTTTACAGGGAGATATGCATGCCATATACGGCAGCTAAATAACTTGTGTCTAGCTATGATTGACAATCATATTTTTCCAAGGCAATGCACTACAAATCCGATGTGCGTCGTATCAGCTGGAAACGCGTATTAGATATGAATGATCGTGCTTTACGTAAATGTGGTCCTTGGTATGGGTGGCCCTATGAGTGGTGTGCCACGGGAAGATCATTTCATGATTACAGTAGCCTCTGAAATAATGGCTATCTTGATGCTTGGCTCGTGATTTTAGAAGATTTAAAAGCACGATTTGGTCGTATGTAATTGGTACAAACCCTATCTGGAGACCCTGTATTTGTTCATCAATTAGGTTGTGAAGGGAGCGATGGCGTTACTGATGAAAGATGCTATCAAACCCTAACTTTAGTACAAACCTTAGAACATACACCAGTATTGATCCATGGTGGTCCATTTGCGAATATTGCCCATGGATGTAACTCTATCATTGCTACGAAAGCTAGGATGAAAATTAGGCGATGTAGTCATTACAGAAGCGGGATTTGGGGCTGATTTAGGAGCAGAAAATTCTTACATATTAAAAGTGTCATTATGGAGACATCTTCCTGATGCAGTGGTCATCGTAGCACTATCCGTGCCTTAAAAATGCATGGAGGAGTGCCAAAATCAGAGCTGACCAAAGAAAATGTAAAAAGCACTAGAACAGGGGCTTTGTGAATTTAGGGAAACAAATCGCCAATATGAGCGCCTTTGGGTTACCAGTGTTAGTGAGTATTAATAAATTTGCTACGGATACACCAGCTGAAATTGATGCATTATTGCAATTATGTGATCATTACGGTGTAGATGTGAGCCTTAATGAATGCTGGGAAAAAGGTGGAGCTGGCGGTATTGATATGGCACAAACAAGTGATGGGTATGCTGAAGGAACAGATATCAAGCCAACTGCTTTATACGATGTGAAAGATAGTATTCCTAATAAAAGTTAACAGCCATTGTAAAAGAAATTTATGGTGGCAATGTGTAGAATTTACCAGTGCAGCGAAAGAAAACAAATTGCTCAATTGGAAGCATAGATTGGCAGACTTACCGGTATGTGTGGCAAAAACGCAATATTCCTTGAGTGATAATCCGGAGTTACTATAGGAGCTCCTACAGACTTTACGATTACTGTGCAAGATGTGCGAATTGCCAATGGGGCTGGATTTATTGTGTGTCAAACAAGTAATATTATGGTCATGCCGGGATTACTGAAACAACCAGCCGCTCTTGGTATGGATGTGACTACAGAAGGGACTATTAAAGGATTGTTTTAGGAGGAAACTGATGGAATTACATAACGCATCTGTATTAGAGTTTATTCGTGACCTTAGTTCTAGTGCACCATGCCCCAGGAGGTGGCAGTGTGGCGGCGATGAATGGCGCTATGGCAGCCGCTTTAGTGGAAATGGTAGCGAATTTAACAATTGGGAAATGCAAAAATACGAAGCTGGTCCATGAGGAGATGTGAGGCTATTCAGAAAGAAGTAAGCCAAGTCAAAAGAAGACTTTAGTTCACTATATTAATAAAGATAGTGCTGCTTTTATGGAGTTAATGGAGCTCAAATTACCAAAAAGAAACAGATGAAGAAAAAGTATTTCGTAAAGCTGAAATACAACGTACCACGAAACAAGCAGCCTGGTGCCCTTATGAAATTGGTAAATTAGCATATCCTGTTTATTACCCTTGACGGAAACAGTCATTGTAAAAGGAAATACCAATGCCATTACGGATGGGATGATTGCTGTGATTAATGCAAGAGCTACAGTAAGAGTGCCTTTTTAAATGTGAAAATCAATCTGAGATCGATACAAGATGTAGAGTTTGTGAAACAATTGGCAGATAGCATGGAAGAGATAGAAGCTGTGATGTAGATGCAGAGGAACAACGATTGTTAGGTCGCTAAATTATAGACCCATCGACTACTCGGGAATGAAGGGAATCATATGGGGATAGAAATTCATTTATTAGGGACGCCACGGATACAAGTAGATGGGAAAGATATCTTTTACCTATGGAAAAGTACAAGCGCCTATTTATTATATGGTGGTAAAAAGGAGTAGCCCTCCGAGATGAAATTAGCGGTTTATTGTGGCCGGAAAAATCGGAGGTCAATGCCAGAAAAACTTAAGAAATGCCATTTATGAGGCAAAAAGCTATTGAGGCAATGATGTTGTATCACCGAGGAACGCTAGTATCACAATGGAATCCTACGGCACGTATCTATGTGGATGTACATCAATTTCAAAGGAACCTAAACAATATATAGATATTTACAAAGGGGAATTTTTACAAGGATTTTATGTAAAAGATGCAGTGGCATGAAGATTGGTATGGGGAACGAAGTCGTCTTAAATCTATGTACATGGAGGCGGTCTATGATTTAGTAGATGCAGGGATTGAGGATATCGCCTGTATTGAGCGATATATTCCTGTCCTATTGTCCCATGACCCCTTATAACGAAGAGCGATTTAGTGCGATTTTGGAACTGATTATGAGCCAAGGTTTCACGACCATGGGGAAACAGTTATACCATCAACTACAATGTATTTACGCAGATGATTTAGATGAAAGTGTACCTAATTCTCTTCGAGAAGCTATGCATTTATCAAAGTACAAAAGCAAGAGGCAGTGTCCTTTGTAGAACATACGATGTTGAAGGGTCGTGATGCAGAAGCAGGAGAGGTGCAGAAGTATTTGCACTTCTTTGAAGATACTCCCTTAGCTTTGCGTATCACAGGAGACACTGGAAGCGGTAAAACGAGCCTCGTAGAATATATACGAGATAAAGTAGAGCCCGATCGAGTGTGTTAGATAGCCAATGTTATGAAGAGGAACAAGGCTTGCTATTGCATGCGTGGATTCCTATTGTGGGAAAGATACTGGAAGAAATCGAATTACAAGGTCTGGAAAACATCGAATTACGGCGTATTTATGAAATCTTTCCACAGTTAGATCGACGTATGGCTCGAGACTTGGGCTTTTTAGAAGTAACGGAAGCATTGCCTTTTGATGTAGTGTACCAAGCAGTATCAAATCTGCTAGAACAGGTGTCGGAAGAAATTCCTTTTACATTGATTTTTGAGGATGTGCAATGGATGGACTCCTTAAGTTTTTCTTTGTTGAGTTTATTGCTGTTACATCATAGGTCTGAACGTCTTATGATCATTGTCACTGACGTAGAGGAAGTAAAAGGCATGCATCAACGAACCTTGCAAAGTTTAGAACAGCAGAAAGCATTGCAAAAGTATTTCCTTGTTGCCCTTTACCAGATGAACGGATGCGAGCTTTTATCTTAGACCGAGAACCTACGTTACAGGACACAGATATAGTTGGATCAATTAGTGGAAGTCAGTCGAGGCAATCTGTTGGTGCTGATAGAAAGTATGCAACTATGGAAAGAATATGGTTCTATTTATGGTTTGACTAAAGATATGGAACTGCTCTACAGTAAGAAATGCGATACTTTATCTGAAGAAGAGCGTAAATTGGCGGAGTTTATCAGTTTATTCTATAATGAAGCACCATTAGGGATGATTGAACAATATATGGGCTTGGACAGACTACGTCTGTTGCAAACTTTAGAAGAGTTGGAAAGAAAAGGATTCATTGATTACCGTACACAACATGGTGAAGTGCACATAGTTTTAAAAGCAATTCAAGTGCAAAAGAGTATTTGCGAGATCAGAATGGCTATCGATCGCCGTCAAATTTTGCATGCCTATTTGGGAGAAGCCTGGGAAAAACGGTTAACACACTCCAAGGAAGATATGATTCGCTATAAGCAACTAGAATTTCATTTCCGTGAGCGGGACAATACCAAAAAGCTTTAATGTATAAATTAAAATCTTTTTATGCATTATTTAAACTTTAATAAAGATGCCTCTCAGAACTTGGCGTGAGGGGAATTATCTTCTGTCTATCGGGGTATTTTATGGGAGAAGTAACGGAAAGCCTTGCAAGAAATAGAAGATGAGTTAGCTCATGTGTACACATTGTATGGAGATGTGCCAGAGGTGTGGCCTTGAGAATCGCCTTTACCTAGTACGGGCAGGGTAAATATTACATGAGTATCAGTGATAAGGGCGAGGTTTAGGATACTTTCAAGAATTACTAGAGGAAAGTACGGAACAAGAAGCATCGAATTATAGGTTGAAAGCTTATAAAGAGATGATTTATTATCACTTGCAAATGCGTCATATTCTAGAGATACATCAATATACCACAAAGGCTCTTGCGTTGGCAGAGCAGTACCATTTCAAAAAGGAGATTGGGGTTATATTAAGACTGAAAGCGTTGGCTTTTCATTATGGAAGGTCAGCCAGAACAGGCCATTCCTCTCCTAGAGGAATCTATACGCTTATTCTCGGTAACCCAAACTGTGGCTCGTAGATATGCTATCAATATCGCAGCTGCTGACAACTAGTTAGGAGATATTGAAAAGAGTCAGTCTCGTCTAGAGACGGCATTAGAGATGTATCAAAAAGTACTGGACTATTGTGATCAAACGGAACTATATAGTTCATGGATTGTATTTGCCACCAATGCGGGTATGACAGCTTTTGCATTGCAGCAATATGAATTAGCGGTACCTATTTTCAACAGTCCCATGAATTATGCTTTGCAATATACCATAAGTCGACGGAGACCGACTATTGAGGCATCTGTGGTTTGTTAGCCCGAATTAAAGGAGATACGCAGACAGCTGTATCCTATTTGGAATCTGCCCAATCTCATGGTGTAGTAGAGCAACATGGACAAGAAGTTGGTCGTGTGCATTGGGCTATTTGTTTCCTCAAAACTGAGTATCCTAGTGCAGAGGTGGATCAAGCTTTTTCTAAAAGTTTGGCTACCTATGGTACAATAGCATTGCAACAATTAGACGGGCTATGGAGATGTATGGAACGAACGTACCAGAACAGTTGCTCAAGCTGAGTAAGTACAAAAGAAGGAGATCCTAAATGGATATAGTGTTAAACCCCATAGTGCTATCAGTCATCGCCATGTCGATTCTGTGTTTGCTACGATTTAACGTGTTGTTATCGGTTATCGTAGCTTCCTTAGTGGCAGGCCTAGCAGGAGGGATGACGGTAACTACTACGATTGAGTCATTAATCGGTGGTATGGGTGGCAACTCGGAAACTGCATTTAGTTATATTTTACTGGGAGCCTTAGCCATTGTCATTGGACGGTCTGGGCTAGCTACGGTTGTTACCAAGAAGATTACTAATATTGTAGGCACGAAAAAGTAGCATTTACTTGCTCATCGCTTTCGTAGCATGTTTTTCGCAAACTTAATTCCTGTGCATATTGCCTTCATTCCTATTTTAATTCCGCTATTAGTGGTGATGAATCGAATGAAATTGAGATCGTAGAGCGGTGGCATGCGCCTTTAACATTTGGTCTGAAAGCACCGTATGTATCCTTGCCAGTTGGCTTTGATTGCTGTTTATGACTATTATAAAAGATCAAATGGTAGCGAACGAGTGTGGAATGTATCGATTTCGATATAGCTTCTGTCATGTGGATTGGTGGTATATCCATGGTGGTAGGATTATTACTTGCCATTGTGTACTATAGTCGAAGTCGTGAGTATGAAGATATTGCGGTGGTGCAAGAAGAATCTACAGAGCATACAACTCGTATGACGCCGGATTGTTGGAAAGGATTAGCAGGGGCAGCAGTGGCTATTTTGTGGCATAGCTTTATTTTAAATCTTGCCCATAGGAGCGTTAGCGAGTTGGCAGTATTCTTTGCTACAGGCCTCATCAAAATGGTCTAAAATGGATGAAGATGTAGATGGTGGTATTCGCATGATGGGGACTATTGCCTTTGTGATGTTGATTGCCGCAGGGTATGCCAACGTATTGCGAGAAACAAATTCAGTGGATCAGTTGGTAACTGCCACAGTGATCTATTATTGATTCAAAATTAGTAGGTGCCATCGTGATGCTTATTGTAGGATTGCTAATTACTATGGGAATAGCACTCCTTTGGTACCATTCCAGTGATTGCATCCATTTACATTCCTATGGGATTACATTTAGGTTTTTCAGTGCCAGCTATCATCTTATTAATCGGTATCGCAGCAGCCTTAGGAGATGCGAGGTTCGCCAGCATCGGATTCTACATTAGGGCCTACATCGGGACTCAATGCAGATGGACAACATAATCATATATGGGATACTTGCGTGCCAACATTTATATTCTATGACATTACCTTTGCTAGTAGGTGGTAGCTCATAGGGCGCTGGTATTATAAAGTAAAAAGGACTGTCTATATAACAAAAGAACCGCGCTGTTGTGCGGTTCTAACTGTGAGTGGAACACCAGGGGTTCGAAACCCTGGACCCTCTGATTAAGAGTCAGATGCTCTGCCAACTGAGCTAGTGTTCCATGCAAGATGGTAAATTATGGTTTTATTATAGTCCCTATTATTCAATTTTGTAAATGAAAAAAATTTATAAATAACATAGGAAACTACTTGCTATTTAAGATGTTCTATGTAATAATATAGAGGTCAGGAAAAACCTGGCTTTTTTTAGATTGCATTTGACATAGGCTTCCACTTGTGGTAGTCTATATTAGTATGTTTATGAAGTAATAGCCGTCTAGGCACTTTAAAGAGAGGTGTAAACTGATGCGTAACGCAGTAACTATGGCTTGTACTGAATGCAAGCAACGTAACTATCAGACAAACAAAAACAAAATAACCCAGATCGTATTGAAATGAATAAATTCTGTAAATTCTGTGGTAAACACACGTTACACCGTGAAAACAAAATAATTGTTAATTATTTGTTGACGTGAGAATGTGATATCATGGCGGGAACTAATTCAAAAGCTCAAGCACAACAAAATGGTAACGGTAAATTCGTTCGTGAAGTGCGATCTGAGCTCAAGAAAGTAGTCTGGCCTACAAAAAGAGCTTGTGAACTATACGATTGCCGTATTTATAGCAGTAATTTTAATTTCTGTTATTATTGGTATCGTTGACACAGTATTTGCAGAACTTTTTAAAGTTGTTAAAGAGTGCTGTAAAGGTAGGAGGCCTTTTAATGGGAACAGATAAAAAGTGGTATGTCTTACATACTTACTCAGGCTACGAAAATAAAGTTAAAAACCACTTTGGAGTTGAAAGTTCAAGCTATGGGAATGGAAGATGTGATTTCACATCTTAATTCCAATGGAAGATGAAATCGATGAAAAAGATGGCGTAAAAAGTAGTAAAACGCAAAGTCTTTTCCGGGCTATGTGCTGGTAGAAATGGAAGTAAATGATGAATCTTGGTATGTGGTGCGTAATACACCAGTGTTACAGGATTTGTTGGTTCTGTAACAAAACCAGTGCCACTATCTGATTCTGAAGTAGCCTATATCTTGAAGTCTCAAGGTTTGGATCGAGAACCAGTACAAACTCTTGATGTTGAAGTAGGAGAAACTGTCCGAATTACATCCGGTGCCTTTTGAAGATAGAACAGGCGTTATTACTGAAATCAATCACGATCATGCAAAACTACGTTTAAAATGTAGAGATGTTTAATCGTGAAAACCCCAGTAGAGGTAGAATATTCTCAAGTTGAGAAAGATTCTTTAATATATAATATAACTCTAACACTTTTAGGCGGCCGGGAGGTTGCCAGTGGGAGGGGCAATTTCGCTCCGTTACCACCACATTTTGACGCAAGGAGGTGTAATCACCATGGCTAAAAAGTTAGTAAAGTTGTGAAATTACAGTGCGAGGCTGGTAAAGCGAGTCCAGCGCCACCGATTGGTCCAGCTTTGGGTCAAGCAGGTGTTAACATCATGGGCTTCGTTAAAGAATTTAACGAAAGAACAGCTCAACAAGCTGGTCTTATCATCCCAGTTGTTATTACTGTATACGAAGATAGAAGCTTCACTTTCATCACAAAAACTCCACCAGCTGCAGTTTTATTGAAAAAAGCAGCAGGTATCCCAAAAGGATCTGGAGTACCTAACCGTGATAAAGTAGCTAAAGTTGGTCGCGATAAAGTTCGTGAAATCGCTGAACTTAAAATGCCTGACTTAAATGCTAACACTGTTGAGCAAGCTATGCGTATGGTAGAAGGTACTGCACGCAGCATGGGCATTGAAATCGTTGATTAATTAGCGTACGGTATGTGACTCACATATCGGTGGGAGGGACATCCCGTTACACCACATAAGGAGGAATAAAAATGGCAAAAGTAGGTAAGAAATATGCTGAAGCAGTAAAACTTATCGAAGCAGATAAATTCTACGAACCAGTAGAAGGTATTGAATTAGTTAAGAAAACTGCCACTGCAAAAATTCGACGAAACAATCGAAATCGCTTTCAATTTGAACGTCGATCCTAAATACGCTGATCAACAAGTTCGTGGTGCCGTTGTATTACCACATGGTACAGGTAAAACTCAACGCGTACTCGTATTTGCGAAAGGCGACAAAATTAAAGAAGCTGAGGATGCTGGCGCAGATATCGTTGGTTCCGAAGAATTAGTAGCAAAAGTACAAGGTGGTTTCAGCGACTTCGACGTTGTTGTAGCTACTCCGACATGATGGGCCAAGTTGGTCGTTTAGGTAAAATTTTGGGTCCCTAGAAGCAATGCCAAACCCTAAAGTTGGTACTGTAACACCTGACGTAGCTCGTGCTGTTAGCGAAATTAAAAGCAGGTAAAATCGAATACCGTACAGACAAAGCTGGTATCATTGCTTGTCCTATCGGTAAAGCATCTTTCGATGATGCGAAATTACTTGACAATTTCCGTACAATCGTTGATACTATTGTTAAAGCTAAACCTGCAGCAGCTAAAGGTCAATACATTAAAACTGTGACACTTAGCTCACTATGGGTCCTGGCGTTCCTATGAACGTGTTTAAATTAACAAGCACTACCAAGGAACAATAATTATATATGTTCTCTTAGCTGTAGACGGCTGGCATCATTTGATTTAATGAGGAAACTCGCCCGCTGAGGCTGAATCCAATCTATTATGGAATGGTTCTCGACCTCAACGTCTTCGTTGAGGTCGTTTTTACGCTAAGATAGTACATAGAAAATCACCAAAAATCTACAAGGAGGTATTCTAATGGCTGTCACTCAACAAAAACAAGCAGTTGTAGCTCAAATGAAAGAAACTCTTTCTGAAGCGAAAGGTGCTGTATTAGTTGGTTATAGCGGTTTGACTGTTGCTCAAGTAACAGATCTTCGTCGTAAATTCTTGGCTGAAGGTGTGGAATACAAAGTAATTAAAAATACTTTGACTCGCATCGCTGCTAACGAATTAGGCTACGAAGCTTTCTCTGAGCATTTAGAAGGTCCTACTGCATTAGCAACTTCTAGCACAGACGCTGTAGCTCCAGCTCGTATTCTTGAAAACTTCATTAAAGACACAAAAACTGAAGCTTTAACTGTTAAAGCTAGGTATTGTGGAAGGTGAAGTTCTTGACTGCAAAAGTACAAGAAATTGCAAACTTGCCGAACCGCGAAGGTATGCTTTCCATGCTTCTTTCCGTGCTTCAAGCTCCAGTTCGCAATGTAGCTTACGCAGTAAAAGCTGTTGCGGAAGCAAAAAGACGAAACTGTTGCATAATAGCAACACAATTAACTAAGATAAACATATATCAAAAAAATGGAGGATATCAATCATGGCATTGAACATCGAAAAACATCGTTGCTGAATTAGAAACTGCAACTATTTTAGAACTTAATGATCTTGTAAAAGCAATCGAAGACAAATTCGGCGTAACTGCTGCTGCTCCTGTAGCTGTAGCTGCTGCTGGTGCTGCTGCTGGCGGTGCTGACGCTAAATCCGAATTCGACGTAATTCTTAAAGACGCTGGTGCTTCCAAAAATCAACGTAATCAAAGTTGTACGTGAAGCTACTGGTTTAGGCTTAAAAAAAGCTAAAGCTATCGTTGACGGCGCTCCTGCTGCTGTTAAAGAAGGCGTAGCTGCTGCTGACGCTGAAGCTTTAAAAAGCTAAATTAGGAAGAAGCTGGCGCATCTGTGGGGATTGAAATAATTGATCCGCTGGTCATGAGCCTTGAACACTTGTGTTTGAGGGTTTTCTTTACTTATAGTCCTTCTAATATCCACGGTATGATAGGATAACGATTTTGTCTATAATATAGGTAAAAGAATATGATAAGATTATGGAATGCATCATGCGTATTAAAAATAGACACTTAAATATGCATGATGGAATCTATATCCATTTTATTCGATGTATGGTATACTAAATAAATATGATATAATCACAGAATCCATCGTGAAGACTGCTAGAGATACAACTGCTGTTGCATGGACGTACTGTATTCTTGATAGATATTTTATATATAATGATAATAATGTTTAGATTAAGTAGAGGTATATTATGAAAATTATTATATCCCCTAGTAAAACAAAAAGATATAAAAAGGCACATCGAGTGCACCAGTTTGCACCACATATGACGGAACAAATTATAGAACACATGCAAAGAGTCTACAAAAAGGAAGATTGGTAAAGCTCTTAAAAATTAAAAAGATACAGTCTTAGATGAAGTATATGCTTTTTATCAAACATTATGACAAAAAGAAGTAGAAGGTATGGCAGCGCTTAGCTATGACGGGCTATCTTTCATTTTGACTATGATGGACTTTTCAGCAGGAAGGAAAAGCGTTTCGCGAAATACCCATGTATGGATAGGATCTGCCTTTGTATGGCTTAGTAGCACCTAACAGTGGCATCAAAGGATATCGACTGGATTTAATCGATCCTGTCTGAAAGAGGAAAAACGAATCTTTATGCGTGGTGGCAATCTTTGGTGGATGCCGCTGTGGGCTGAGGAAGATTGGATTATCAAATTTGGCATCTAAGGAATATTCCAAATGGATTAACCATCCTAAGATGGTAACCATAGAGTTTTAGAACATCGCAATGGTGTGTGAAACACTTAGTACATCGTCGAAAACAGATGCGATGGTTCATTGGCGCATTATATCTGTGAACATCAAGTGACGGAACTTTTCACAGTTACCAAAAAGAATTAAAAAGGATTTGTATTTAGATCCGTTGCCTACAGCTATGGATGCGTCATTTACCATTGCCTATCGTAAGGATTTATAGATGTATTGACATGTGAGATCATAATAGAGGAAATTATGACAGTAGATAGTATTTTACAGAAAAGACCTTGTCGGTGACGAGTGGTTAACGAAGAGGAATTACGATTTCCTTATGACCATTACTGATGAGGATGAATTACAAAAATATAAAAAAAGCCTAGGAGGTAAAAGCAAAGCTATGTAGATAAGGTAGCCTATTACCGTGGACTCGATTGAGTTTTCCAATCGTTGTATCAAAAACTGTTTATATTGTGGTATCCGCCATGAAAAACAGCAAAAGACAGAGCGCTTTTGATATGTCACGTGATGATGTATTAAAAATGGCACAATGGTGCCTACGACCATGAATATGGGTCTTTAACGTTGCAGTCTGGAGAGCGTACGGATGATACTTTGTAGATTATGTGGTGGATTTAATTCGAGATATTAGAGTTAGCAACAATGAGCTAGGCATCACCATGTGTAGTGGGTGAGCAGTCGGAAGAAGCCTATCGCCGTATGCGTGAGGCTGGTGCGGACCGGTATCTTCTTCGTATTGAAACGACGAACAAAGACTTATTTGAGATGATCCATCCTAAAGGATGCCTTGCACTCCTTTCGAGACTCGCGTGAAATTGCTTTGAAATCTTTGCGCAAGGTAGGATCCAAGTCGGTACCGAGTGTTATGATTGGTTTCCAGGGACAAACCTTAGACGATCTTGGTGACGATATTTCTATTCTATCGTGATATGGATATCGATATGATTGGTATGGGACCCGTATGTGAGTACATCATGACACTCCTCTAGGACAACGTGCTTTTAGGACTTGGTATAGACTCACAAGAGGGTAAATTAGAACGAGGTGCAGTTAGGATCTAAAAATGATTGCCTTTGACACGTCTATTCTTTGAAAAGATGTTAATATTGCAGCTACCACAGCATTGCAAGCTTTTAGACAAACTAGGTCGTGAAAAAGGTTTGGCGACTGGAGCGAATATCTTAATGCCTATCATTACAGTACCAGAGCATCGTGCAAAAAGTATTTACTGTATGATAACAAGCCTATGTCGATGATAATGCGGACCAATGTAAAGAGTGTTTAACTCGTCGAGTGATGTCCATTGGTGATCGTGTGAGGTTGGAAAACGAGCAAGGTAATTCACAACATTATAAAAACGAATTCGATAATTTTATGTGAGGTGACTGATGAATTTATTAAATGAAATACTACGACATAATCGAGAATTTCTGGACAGTACGACCAAAGAACATGGGGATGAAGCCACCAACAGTAAGTAAGGTGCCAACTCGTGAATTGCGATTTTTGACGTGTATGGATACGAGATTGAGTGAAACTTTATGGAGCGAGGCTCTCGGCATTGAACAGGGTCATGCAAAGGTGATTAAATCGGCGGGTAACTCCATTTCTAGGTATGTTTGATAGCGTGGTACGTAGTTTGTTGGTTTGCATCTATGAGCTAGGAGTATCTGAAATTTTCTGTGATCGGTCATTATGAGTGCGGTATGGCGAAAACTACTTCTGAAAGTTTGACTACAGCCATGTTATCGCGTGGTGTAGCACCTGAGGCGATTCAAATGGTGCGTCACGAATTAGAGCATTGGGCCGATGGATTTTTCTCACCCAGTAGATAATGTACAGGAAACGGTGAGCATGCTTCGCATGAATCCGTTGATACCCAAAAGATGTGGCAGTTCATGGATCTAATGATGCATCCAAATTCTGAGAAGTAGAAGTTAGTAGAAGTTGGCTATGAACTATAAAAAGGATTGACAAATTGAATCTTTCTATGGTATTTCTAGTAAGTATCCTGGAGGATTACTCAAGAGGCTGAAGAGGACAGTTTGCTAAATCGTTAGGTCAGGTTACCGGCGCTAGGGGTTCGAATCCCTAATCCTCGCCCACAGGGAAAAAGAGCACATATGTTATACATGTGTGCTTTTTGTTTTATTTTATTAAAAATCGTCAAATAAACGTCAAAAAGTTATATCTATATATGCTTGTTGGTTATGATTAAATTTTGATTTAATAAAAATACTATAAAAAGTATATAAAAAAATAGTTTTACGAGATAATAACTATCTGTCATTTCACAAAATGTTTTTGGACTCTTGTATACTACAGACATACAATAAGAGTACACTTAACTGGAAGAGTAGATGTTATGACAGGAAGGAAGTAACTAATATGAGTTTAGTAACAGCATGGATAGAAAAATTTAAAAACAGCATCGTTTAGAAGCATGTAAACAAGTCAATGTAAAGATAATAGCATCAAAGGCTGGCCACATCCTTGGACTTCTGAATTACAAGATGAAGAAGTTGTAGAAAGTGTTTGTAGCAGAATGCTGCAGCCATTAATTTAGCGTACTTTCCCTTTATATAGAGGACTCCAGCAAGAGCACAAAAACCACGGTGAAGAAGACACCGTGGTTTTTGTTGCTATATTAGAAACTGAGTATCCTTTAGTTAAAAGGTTTAAATCAGAAGTCTTATTTGATGATTACCTGTCGTGTATATGTGAGATGTAACCCTTACTCTTCAGATATATTTGTGGTATGAGGGCAATTCTACCATACGAACGTCTTGCAATTGCCAAGTTAAGTTGCCACCAGTTAGATTCGTCAAATCAGCTTCTAAGGAGTCACAGCTTCTGGTTCTACATAGATTTCAATAGATACTAGATCTGTAAACGATGCTGTATAGTGAAGCCCTAGAGTTTGTAGTTGGCGCTCTATGGCTCCAAAGTTAGAATAATCTATGGAGATAGTCACAATTTGGCGAGGTGCAATAAGTAGTTTAGCCCCTTCTTGGACAGCCTTAGCTGCACTATGAGAGTGCACGAAATGAGTCCTCCTGCACCTAACTTAATACCTCCGAAGTAACGAGTAACCACGACAGCTACATTTGTAATGCCTGTAATACTTCTAGCATCAACTTTCCTGCCGTCCCTGAGGGCTCTCCATTGTCAGAGGAACGCTGTTGTTCTTGGCGAGGGCCGATGAGCATAGGCAGTGCAGTTGTGAGTAGCATCCCAAATTCTTTGGATATACGTTGGATAAATGTTTGTGCTTCTGCTTCAGTAGTAAGCAGGAGCGATAGTAGAGGAAAATGAAACGTGACTTTTTCGATAATATATTCAGTTCTGAAACTCATTGGCTATAGTGATATAAGATTGGGGATATCTGACATAGAAACTCCTGTATAGTGAATAATAAATATTAGTTTACAATCCTTGTGTATCTATAGTATAACATAAGTTAGTGGAACACTGTTGCTATACGAAATATAGAGTGTTAGATCTGTATAATCGGACAGCGTAACACGGACAGATACAATAGTTTGTGTAAATACGGTGGGTTAGACAATCGATAGCTATCAAATCGCTGTAAGCCACATACTGCAAGATTTGTATAAAAGAAATATACTATTAAATTTGTATAGGGTATATACTATGAAAAAGGTTGGATATATGTTAATATATTCATAGTAATAAATATAGTATCTTTCACATAGAAGCATATAGCATGAGGAGGAAGTATGCATAAAGAAGAATTTTCTATTATTGGCATGCACTGCGCTGCTTGCGTAGGGCGTGTAGAAAAAGCAGTTAGCAAATTAGATGGTGTGAAGATGTGAAAGTCAATTTGCTCACCAATAAAGGAACCGTAACGTATACAGAAGGTAGCGCAATAGGTGCAGCAGAGGGTCAGTGCTGCTATTGAAAAAGATTGGCTTTGAGGCACATGATTGCTACTGATGCGGATGATGAGGTAGAAAAACCATCTCATAAAAGGGCAATATATTCGCTTAGGTGTGGCAGCCCTCATGGCGATCCCTATGATGGTATCCATGATGGGTCACTATCTATGGCATTGGCCGATGTTATCTCATGAAATTGAATTAGTCTTTAGCTACGATTGCTCAATTTGGAGCAGGGCTGGATTTTTATACTAGCGCTTTTGCGGCGATTCGCAGTGCACGCTTACTATGGATGTGCTCGTAGCATTAGGCACGTCCGTAGCGTACGGATTTAGTATCTATCAAATGGCAGTAGGGAATCATGATGTGTATTTTGAAACCTCTGCGTGGCTCATTACCTTTATTTTATTAGGTAAATTATTGGAAGAAATTGCTAAGGGACGTACGTCTGAGGCTATTCAAAAAAATTAGTGGCATTACAACCTAGCGTAGCCCATGTGGAACTGCAATGGGGAGTGGATGGATATTCCTACGAAGAGAGATTGTCTAGGTGACAAAAATCCAAGTACAGGCGATGAAAAAGTGCAGTAGATGGAATTATTTTTAGAAGGTCATTCCACAGTGGATGAGGGCTATGCTGACAGGTGAAAGTGTACCTGTAGAAAAAGGTCAGTCTAGTCAAGTCATAGGCGCCACAGTTAACATGTCGGGCACATTTTATTATGAAAGCCACTGCTATTGGGGAGGAAACTATGTGTCCCAAATCATCAAAGTAGTGGAACAAGCGCAAGCATCTAAAGCGAGCATTCAGCGTATCGCGGATGTGGTAGCATCCTATTTTGTGCCAGTGAGTCATCGGTATTGCCATTCTTACCATGATTTATTTGGTATTTTGCATTAGGATCTACGGTAGGAGGAAGCTTTTGATTATATGGCACAGCTGTGCTTGTAATTCCTGCCCGTGCGCCTTGGGGTTGGCGACACCCACATCCATCATGGTAGGTTTCAGGCCTTGGGGCGGAACATGGTGTGCTTATTAAAGCGCAGAGTAGAAAAAGCAGGTCATATCAATGCCATCATCATGGATAAAACTGGGACTTTAACGGAAGAAAGCTATCTGTTACAGTGATATATACAGCGGTGATGAAATGTATAATTTGGCTTTCACAGTAGAATCTTGAAAGAGGATCCACTCACCCTATTGCACAAGCCATTTATGCTAAAATACGGTGCTAGCAAGGCGTACCACAAATGATCGTGAAAGACTTTCCAAGATATTCCGGGGAAAAGGATTGGAAGGACGCATAGCGGATAAATTGATTCCAGGTTGGTCATACTCGCTGGATGCAAGAACTAGAGTGTTGATATCACGCCATGGCAAGCGGAGATCCACAGTCTGGAAGAACAAGGCAATTCTGTATCCGTCTTGTTAGTAGACTGGCACAGTACACGGTATTTGGGCTGTAGCAGATACATTGCGTCCAGAAACTCCTGAGGTTGTAAAAGGCTTTACAAGAGCAAGGCATCGAGTGTGGATGGTCACAGGAGACAATGCGCGACAGCGAACTATAGCTGCCCAAGCGGGAATTGCTTCACGTAGTAGCGGAAGTACTGCCACAAGATAAAGCCAAATACCATCGCCACATTACAAAGTCAAGGAAAATCCGTTGGCATGGTGGAGATGGTATCAATGATGCGCCAGCTACAGCGCTAGCAGATATTGGTTTGGTATCGGTCATGGTACGGACGTAGCCATTGAGGGCCGCGGATATCGTATTAGTGCGAAATGATTTTGGCGCACCTTAGTACATGCCGTGACGATTAGTCGTAAAACGATGACAAATATTAAACAAAAATTTATTCTGGGCATTGATCTTTAACTGCGATTGGTATTCCATTGGCAGCCATAAGGGTGTTGAGCCCTATCATTGCCGGAACCGCCATGGCATTTAGCTCTGTTACTGTGGTAAGCAATGCATTGCGGTTAAAACGTGCAAAAGTATAATCATCGGCTTATATGATGATCCGGAGAAGTTCATAACTTTATTGTAATATCTATGTCATAGGACTTATATGAACATTCACCGTATGCCATACAATTGAAAAGGACTATAACAAATACGAACTAGGTACGATTTGCTATAGTCCTTTTTGTGGAAGTTATACAAAATGCTGGAATTATGTATATAAGAGTGGTCAGTAATAGTTTTAACACAAAAATAGAACCCCAACTCAAGGGAAGAAGAGTTGGGGTTTTGTTTCGGACAGCGTCCTATCTATTTCACTCAAAGGTTGGGGTATATTCTAATAGTATGGGCGTACGTATTTGAATCAACCTTTTTTGTGCTTACATTTACCAGCTGTGTTGCCGCTCATAATGCGGTTGAACATAGCGTGGATTTCCTCGGAAGATTGACCTTCTTCACGAGCTGCTTCAATATGACGCATTGCCATATCATAGCGTGCTAATTTTTCTGGATCGTTCGCGTAGAATTCGCGACCTTTGTGTCCACATGCCATAGGGATAGCCTCCTTTTACAATATAGTTTATACTTATTAACTTGCTCATTGAGAACTCCTGTACATCTAGTACCTGTCCTCTGTTATTATAATAAAGTATATGGTTGTGGTGGAGTCAACAAATAAAAAGAATTATTTTTAAAATTTTTCATATCTGTTATTAACCATTGATAGTATAAGGTTTATAGAGACGAAAGGTTTTGGACTAGACTTTTTATGAGAATTAATTTAATAATAGATAAAAAATATGAATGAAACTCAATATATTAAAAAGCCCATAGTTATGCTATAGTATAGGTGTAGTTAAAAACTATATACCTGTAGTTTAGTTTACTAAAAACACTTATGTATTACAGGAAATAAAATAAAAAAGTATTATAAAGATTGCAGATAATATGAAGTTGCAAATATTGTGAATGTATTATAAGCAATACAAGTATTAAAGAGGATTAAAAAGGCGTTACATGTATTAAATCTGTTGAAGACCTAAATGCCTGTTGAAATACAGTAGAAAAGGATAGTATCTATGCGAAATATTTATATGACGATTGGAGATGTGTCGAAATTTACGGCATATCAAAACAAACGATCTTATACTATGAAAAAGTGAGGACTATTTCTGCCAGCAAAAATTGAAGATAATGGATACCGCTGTACACATTAGAAGAGTGCTATCGATTAGAGATTATTTTGACCCTAAAACTAAATCTATCCTTGAGAAGATATTCAAGACTATGTGGAACATCGAGGTCACATATGTTGAAAACCTTATTAGAAGATGCACGCTATAAGCATCGATCGAGAGTTAATGATTTATATACAAATAAAAATGAATTTAGAGAGAACGCTATTTAACTTAGGAACGATATTTAAAAATACCTAAAAATCGATTATTCTTTGGTATGAAAGAAGAATCTTTTATGCACTAACTTCTTATGATGCAACAGAAAAGGAAAGAAAAAGTTGTTTACTTTATTAGAACATCAAGCTAGGCTTATGAGGAAGTCCTTTTAAAGCTATTCAGAATTGGTATGGCTATCGATGGAGAAGACTATGAACAGGGAGATATCACAAGTACAGCCATTATTGTACAGATGTAGGGTTTTGATTATGAAGGAGACATGGAGATCGTTACTCGTCCTGGGGGATGTATCTAGAAATGTTTTTATACGGTCTTTACTGAAGAACAGGCTCAGTGGATGTACGATAAAGTAAGTAGTTATTTGTCTTATGAGGATTACAAATGTAGGGTTCCGTATATATAGAGACCAGTACGGAATTATTGGACAGAGACAAAACGTGAAGACTATTTATCTAAAATTACAGTACCTGTTGAGGAATAGGTGAAACATGTACGCCGAAAAATTGGAAACAAAAATATAAAAATGAGTTACCATAAGACGCGATGCAGTACAAAAATATTATAAAGATGTTGTGGTATAGATTATTTTTGTGTGTAAAAGGCAATTCACTTTACAACTATTGACAAGTTAGGTAAATATTGTTAATATAGGGTGTAAATATTTTTGCTTGACAGATAATGCTTTCAAAACGCTTAGAAGGAGGATCATGGAAGAACGAATGACAATTAGTTTGTTGTTAGATTTTTATGGATCTTTGCTGACGGAGCGACAACGAGAGTGTTATACCTTACATCATGAAGATGATATGTCACTAGGGTGAAATTGCAGAAGAAATGCATATCTCTAGAGCAAGCTGTTCATGATAATATTGAACGAGCAAAAGCTAGTATGGAGGGAGTATGAACAAAGATTACACCTCATTGAACAATATTTACTACGGCGAAAGATTGTGAAACAGATTAGAGAAAGAGCTAGTATCTGCTGCATACATCTGAATCGATTCAATCATTATTAACACAATTGGAGGGCTAGTATGGCTTTTGAAAAATTTAACGCATAAATTACAAAGAAGCCTTTGCATCCTTAAAAAGGAAAAGGTAAAATTTCTGAAGAAGATGTTAATCTAGCGTTACGACAAGTTCGGTTTGCTTTGTTAGAAGCTGACGTAAACTTTGGAGTAGCGAAAGATTTCATTGCCCGTATCAAGGATAAAGCCTTGGGTGAGGGAAGGTGTTTGGTTCCTTGAACCCAGCGCAAACAGTCATTAAAATTGTGAATGACGAATTAACCGAGTTATTAGGTGGCACTGAGAGTCGTATTATGATTTCTCGAAACCTCCCACAATCATTATGTTGCTAGGTTTACAAGGCGGAGGTAAAACGACTACGGCTGGTAAGCTGTCATGCATCTTCGTAAACAAGGTAAGAATCCAATGCTAGTAGCAGCCGATGTGTATCGTCCAGCAGCGATTAAGCAATTGCAAGTAGTGGGGAGCTCAAATCGATGTTCCTGTAGTTGCAGAATGAAACGCGGTGCGAATCCTGTGGAATTGCTAAAGCGGGTATTGAAGGGCAAAACGCTCTATTCAAAGACATTGTTATCATCGATACAGCGGGTCGCTAGCCATCGATGAAACCTTGATGGATGAACTAGCTAATATCAAGGGTGAAGTAAAACCGCATGAAATCTTACTAGTGGTGGATGCCATGATTGGTCAAGATGCAGTAAGCTGACAGCAGAAGCATTCAATAATTACCTAGGCCTCGATGGTGTCATTCTAACGAAAATGGATGGCGATGCCGTGGTGGTGCAGCACTTTCTATTAAAGCTGTCACAGGTACGCCGATTAAGTTTACCGGTACTAGCGAAAAATGGATGGTTTAGAGTATTCCATCCAGATCGTATGGCATCTCGTATTCTTGATTTGAGGCGATTTCAAAACGTTGATTGAAAAATGTGCAAAGTTCTATCGATGAAGAAGAAGCGATGGCTGAGAAAATGGCCAAAAATAGCTTTACTTTAGATGATTTCTTAGCAGCAAATGAACCAAATACGCAAATTGGGACCTTTGCAAAATATCTTGGGTATGTTACGGTATGGGGAAATTGAAGGACCAATTAGCGAGGTTTTGATTTGAGATAATAAAGAAGTGCGTCAAATTGAAGCTATCATCAAATCTATGACGATGGCAGAACGTACGAATCCTAACATATTGAATGGATCTCGTCGCAAACGAATTGCGGCGAGGATCTGGCACTACAGTGCAGCGAGTAAATCAACTGATTAAACAGTTCGAGGATGCTCGTAAGTTTATGAAGCAGATGCAGTCTATGAGCAAAGGTAAGAAGGGGATGTTCCTAAATTACCGTTCATGGGATAATATTCTATTTAAGAGGTGAAAGAAGAATGTTAAAAATCCGTTTAACTCGTTTGGGTGCTCAGCTCCTTTCTATCGTATCGTTGTTGCTGACTCCGCGCTCCACGCGAAGGTCGTCCAGTTGATACAGTAGGTCAATACGATGCTACTAAAAACCCAGCAATCGTTAATATTGACGAAGAGAAAGCATTAGAATGGTTGGGTAAAGGTGCACAACCTACTGATACTGTTCGCTCCTTGTTCAAAAACATGGTGTTATGCAAAAATTTGCTGACGCTAAAAATAATTAATAGAGGCGTACTGTGATGCGAAAATTAATTACATTAATTGTTCAATCATTAGTTAAACAACCTGAAGCCGTTTCTGTTACTATGGAAATCCGCGATCAAGTGGAAGTCTATGAAATCCGTGTCGCTCCTGATGACATGGGTAAAGTAATTGGAAAGCAAGGTAAGATTGCGAAAGCGATTCGCGCTGTGGCAAAAGCAGCGGCTATTAAAGAGAACAAGAAGATATCCGTTGATATTGTCTAAAGGGTGGTAACATGGAAGAAATGACATTACGCGTACCCGTGGCAATTAAGTCTAAGGTTACGGACACTTTAAAAACAAAATTATTGCTGATTTACAACAACAAAATGGATATGGTAGATCAAGATTTACAACAAATCAGATTCCAAGCTAAACGTTTGTTAAGTGAACAAGCAAAAATTGATGCACTGAGGTTTAATCCAGTGCGTCAACAAATCGAGGAAGAAAAGCAACAACGCGTAGCTTTCAAAGCTCAAGTAGCAGAGCGTTTGAAAGAAGCAGAAAAAGCTTGAAATTGGTTCTGAAATTGCCCAAGGTCAAATGGAGCAAACTATTACTGTGAAAATCGGTGATAATTTAGATGCTCTTATGGGATCTGAAATTTTGCTAGAAGATGGCAAAGTTGTGGCATTCCGTCAATAATGGATACACAAGAACTGATTACCATCGAGTGTGATCGTCGCTCCGCACGGTGTGCGGGGCGATGTTCGTATATTACCGAGAACAGATTTTCCTGAGCGGTTTATGAAAATGGATGAATGCTACATCAATGGTCAACTATACCATATTACATCTGCAAAAATTTCATAAACAGTTTATCTTGGCTACTTTTAAAGAGTTACCTGATCGCACAGCTGTGGAGCGTTTAGGGTAAAGCAAGAAATTAAAGTGCCAAGAAAAGATTTGGTGAGATTGCCAGAAGATAGATATTATATCTTTGAAATCGAAGGCCTTGCCGTAGAAGATACAGAAGGTAATGATTTAGGCATTGTAAAAGAAGTACTACAACACGGTGCAAACGATGTGTACGTAGTCGCTAAAGAGGGGGCCAGATTTGTTATTACCAGCTTTGAAAACAGTGGTATTAACCATTGATATTGAAGGTGGTAAGATGATCGTGAATCCTCCAGAATGGTTGTAATAGAAAAAGTCCCTTGTACTGAGTGCAATGATGCGTTCAGTACAGGGGACTTTATCATATCTATACCAATTTTGGGGACAGCAGTTAATCTATTCGGTTTCTTTCAGATAAGAACTGTATAAAATGTGAATATAATGAAATGGTAAGAAACATAAGTGAGATACATGAGATATACCTAATTTTAGATATAACAAAGTAGCCCCACTTATGTGTAAAATGCAGAGTTTTTAACTAAATAATATATCCAAGGTCAATGAATATAAAATAAAAATATTCATTGACTCAAATTTAATAGTGTTATAATATCAATGAATAAAAATAAAAATTCACAGATTGGTTTGAGAAGTTTAGAGGTTAAAAATGGCAAAAGAGCATTTACAGAAGAAGAAAAGATAAAAATCAAAAGAAAGTATTATGGAAACTGCTCTTGATTTATTTCATGATAAAGGTACAAAAATCCCTTAGTATTTCGGAATTGACAAAAAAAGAGTAGGGATAGCACAAGGAAGTTTCTATAATTTTTGGAAAGACAAAAGAATCTCTTATCATCGATTTAATGGCATATAGAGTCAATACAAAATTGGGAAACATTGAAAAAATTTTTCGAATTCACTACAGAATCCCAAAAAAGTTCCTTTCAGAGGTAGTTTATAAGTATTCGATAGATATGACTGAGAAAATTAAAACCCAAGCCAATTTATCAAGAGGCATTTAGAATATTTGCAAATCAAGATTCAAAGAAAGTGAATAGAGTAGAAAATCTATATGGTGATTTTTGGATAGGTTAATAGATTATTGGTACAAAAAATAATGTAGTAAAAAGCGTAGATAAGCAAGGATTATCAAATGCCTTTGTTGGCAGCTTTTCGTTATATGTTCAAATTATTTCCATTTCAATGAAAGATACCTTTGAAGAAGTGCTTAATATTTATATACAAAGCATTGTTTTTAAATATGTAGAAATTTAGTGCTTAAATGAAGGTGATAGTAATGATTCTGAATTTTAATGAGATAAAAAGGAAGATGTATTAGTTGCTGGAGGTAAGGGTGCTAATCTTGGAGAAATGACTTCTGCTAAAATAAATGTTCCAAGTGGTTGTTATAACAGCAGACGATATAGAGATTTTTAAAAGTAAAATGGGATTGATATTCTCATTGAAAATGGAATAAAAATCAGTAGATGATGAAAAAAACTTCTAAATGAATCTGATGCGTTTTTAGAAGAAAAATAAAGTCTGGAAAATTTCCTAAACAGGTTTGAGAATGCAATAAGAGAAAAATATTTTTAATCTTGGAAATAATATAAGAGTTGCAGTGCGTTCTTCAGCAACAGCAGAAGATTTGCCAGATGCCAGTTTTGCAGAGGCAACAGAAACTTATTTAAATGTTCAAGGTATTGAAAGTGTATTAGAATGCAGTGCGTAGTTGTTATGCTTCGCTTTATGGGGGTAAAATAGAGCTGTGAGTTATAGATTTCATCAAGATTATGATCAAACTTCAGTTTCTATTGCAGTTGTTATTCAAGGAAATGATAGAGTGAAAAAGCAGGAATGTTTTGTTTACCGTAAAGATCGGTAAACAAAAAGAAAAATGAAATGCAAATCAAATGCGAGCTATGGTTTAGGAGAAAGCGTTGTAAGCGGAAGAGTTACAGCTGATAGCTACATTATTGACATTATGGAGAAATGAGCTGAAGTAAATATTGGATAAGGAAACACAGATTATATATGAGAGAAGAAACACGGTTGAGGTAGCAGTAAGGTAGATGACAATGATCGAAAAACTCGTGTATTAAATGATGAGAACTACTCGAGCTAATGAAGTGTGGTTTGAAAGATTGAAAAAGCATTATCGTATGCCATATGGATATTGGATGGGCAATCAAAAAGATGATAGTATATATATTTTTACAGGCGAGAGCGATTACCACATTTGAAAAATTCTGAAACAATCGACATAATCTGGCAATGATTTAATAGAAAAATATACAAAAGGTAAAAATCAAAAAGGATACACGAGAAGTAATGTCATTCTTTTTAGATGCCTTTTGCACATAGAGCGCTTGAATTCGACTATCTGACGGCAATCAATGATCAGAAAGTTAAACATTTTATCAGAAGGCGATTGTTTTACAAAGAAATCAATTATAGATGATGATGGATATACAAACTTTTTCTGATGAAGGGTAAAGCGAAGCAATGGAAAGAAATATTTTTAAGTTTTTAAGATCTTTAAAGAACATGAAAGATTTTGAGTTCTGTTATCATAAAGAGTGCAAAGATTTTATGAATATATATGAGACTAAAATAGAAAGAAAATCAAACACTTAAATTTTGAAAATATGACATTAACTGATTAGGAAATTTTTATGGAAGATAGTTATGTCTTTTGCAAAAGCTTTAGCTTATGATAGATTTCAAAATACGCTTTATTTCCCATCTGTTTTAAATAGCAAGAAATTTCACTAAAATAATCAAAAAGTAAATAGCTAATTATTCATCGTTTGATTTTTATTGGGACTTTGGATAACAAAAACATCGGTGATTACAAATGATGTCTATACAATGAGCTTATGAGATAAGAAAAATGAAGCTTTAAGAAGAGCTATATTTCCGGAGATAGTTATAAGAATTATATATAGAGTATAATGACTTTTAGAGAATATAACAGATGAGTTTATGCAAGATAACGCTTTAAATCTGATTATAATTGCTATTGTTTATCTGCAAAAACATTTTCTCGAAGATCTGATAGGCTAATAAATATATTACGACCTATATTAAATGGATGAAAATAGTAATGAAAGTAAAGATATAAAGGATTTTTCTAAGCTTATGGAGAATATGAGGGAATCTATGGCAAGAAATATCAGGATATAGAAAAACAGATAAAATATTTTAGATATTTTTCATGTGGTTCGTGAAGAAAGTCCAATATTTGTGGAAACACTATTTTTATTATGTCAGAAAGTGTGTTAAAGAATTAACTTTATACTCTTGGGTGATGAAAACATAGAAATAGGAGTGGCTAATTTGTTTTTCATGAAGAATTATTAAAAGCAATTAACAGAGTAATTTAAATGAATCAGATAAGGAGATAAATAGGAGAAACGAAAAATTTCCTTTAGCAGTGAAAAGTATGGGAAGCTTCAAAAGTTATTGATTTTAAAACAAATGGTGATGTCTTAAAAGGAGTAGCGGAAAGCACTGGTGTTGCAGTTGGAAAGGTGTGCCTAATAAATGAGTCCGAAAGAATTTTATAAAATGAAAGGAGATATATTAGTTTGTCATCTTACAGATCCTGGGTGGACTCCATTATTTAAGCTGGCAAAGTCTGCTGTTGTGCTTGAATACAGGGTTCTGCATTAATGCTGCAATTGTTGCAAGAGAATATAATATACCGGCAGTTCTTGGAGTTGGCTTTGCAACTACAAAATTCAAAAGATGGCGATATCATACAAGTAGATGGTAATACGGCGAGGTCAAAAGGTTGCTGATATGAAATCAAAAAGATTAAAAAGAAAATTGAGAGAAGGCAAAAAGATTTTAAGTGAACCACTTTTACCTTTCCATAGCTATTCCGTTTTAGTACCTTGGTCTTGTTGTTATAGCCTCTATCAAAATCCATTAAGTATGGCAATAGGAAGGCGTTAAATGCTTCGTTATACCAACTACTAAACGATCGTAGAAGATTATTAAATTCGCTAAGATTTTGCAACTCTTACAAGAGACAGGAAGTTGATAATGTACTCTCAATAGCTGTTCGTACTAAGTGGAATCGATCGGCAATAATAGTAACATTGGAAAATAGCTCTCATCTTGGATCGGAAAAACTCCGACATGTCCATGACTAGATAACGCACCTTGGAGCGTTCTTGAAAAGCTAAATTTGGTAAAATGACTAAAATAAAGCTATCTCACTTCTTTCGGGTAAGATATCTAGTACTCGTCTACCTTTTGGTTGTGACGATGATATGGAATTTATGTCATAGCATTTCCTCTAAACTCATCAATGGCAAGAGTTGTTGGTAAATGAGGTGGGATTCGAGATTAACTGTCTTAGTTGACGTGCGAATGACAGTAGTAACCGATACATTGACCTCATTGGCAATATCCGTATAACGATGAGGTTCCTTGTAACATGCATCATCGTAGCGATGACAGCTACTCATCTGTAAATACCTTCTGATGAAGGTTCTTTTCGTTGAAAGTTTTTACAGTTGCATCGGAATCTGCGTTGATTGTGCTTGCCAATCTTCTGACACTTACTAAATGATGGACACCTCTGTACCTGATTAATTGTAAAAGTAAACTGAATGATATACCTATTTTTATGCATAAAGAAATATACCTTGGGGGATGGCGGGTGCTGTCCCCCAAGGTATATATTATAGACAATTTTCTATGAACGTTATGTAAATAAGGACAGTTAATTTGATTTACATTCAATGATTAAGGAGATAGTTTGGATCATTCACTCTCCTTGTTGGACATAGATAGTACTAGTGGTGTAATCGCAATGGCTGTCGCGATAGCGTGGGGTTGTCTACAACAGTCTCCACAGTCGACTTGCTAGTTGATCTTGTTCACATAGTACCTGGTAATCCCCGTTGTGCTGACAGAAAGGGGCCCATTTTTGCGACTGGTATGGATGCTCGTTTCTCTTTTCAGATAGTGGCGACCTCGATCGTTGAAAAGCTAGTAGACGACCATAGGTAGGACCTTGCTGGTGGCATTGGTGGAACATCTCTTTAGTGCGACGGAAAAGGCTGTAGGTAGCGATGCGATCGAGACGAGCATAGGTTAGCGTTTGGATTTTAAACTTTCACGGGCTTGCTCCCAAGAGCGAGGGCACTCGCAGTGAGCCATGCCTCCTCTAACATCGCTCATATCTTGCAGATGTGCAAATCTTCTTTGTGATATACGGCTAGAAATGAATCATGTCATAATAGCGCTCTAGCTAGCGTAATAGTTGGATTCTACAATATCCATAGCGAGAGGTGCTACCATGAGGGGGCGAAGTGGTGATGCCACTTGAAAGTGTTTTCTTCTAAAGAAGAGGTATCGATACCTAATTCATTTTAATGAGATAGATGAATCAATTCCTAATAGGGCATCAGGTGGGTGGGCAGTATCCAATACTTGCTGCTTGTCCTGAGAACGGAATAGACTAGAGAGAGGTTTAGCTAGAGGAATAAATAGCGTTTTCGTAAGGCTGTACCAGATGGAAACGAATCATCTAAGGTTGGATTGTGATGGGAACTAGTCCGTTTCACGGGAATGATGTCTAACCCGATATGATAGCGATGTAAAGGCGCGTATGTATTCAATACCTAGGATAGTATTGGGGTCAGGAGTCTAATATGAACATATGGTTTGAGGTTTCTAATCCATTGCTTTTCTAAGTGAAGTCCTTGCACTGCTACGAAGAGCTGTGCCATAGGGTATCCTTGAGTCAAGAGATACGCAACGATTCTTGCGTGCTAGGGGTGATCGAGCTTTGGCGATGGATACAAGTTCCGTGCTTGTGTATGGTTGGCACAAATGAGGATAGCATCACCCCTGAGTGCGTGTAGTAGCGGACACCTCAGCTACAGAAATATTCTGCAGAACTAACGGCGAATATGAGAGGTAACTCAAACACAATATCAGCACCACCCATAACAGCCCATTGAGCACGGTGGAATTTAGAAAATATGGCGGTGTCCCCGTTGCACAAAGTCTCACTCATCACAACAGAGTAAGGTAGTTGCTTCTGGATGCTTTTGTCGTAAACCTTCTAGTTGGTGTGCATGTCCTTTATGAAAGGTTATATTCTGCAATAATTCCGATAGTATTCATGGTTTAGTACCTCCTCTTATGTATAGTATAACAGACTATCTATTTGATTGATATGCGCAATAGTTATATGCGATAGAAGTGCTATGCATGGAAGAAGTCATAAAAAGGGTAGAAAAAACGTGAATTTAATGTTATAATTGGGTGTGAAAATGTGTCTATTAGGGTAATTATATGAAACAGATATATCATAGCCCTTGGTTTAGGGATGGTGTTGTTCTTGGGTGGCTGTGGTGAGTCAACAAGCCATCCGATACCTATAGTTTTGGTCAGAAAGTCATCAATGTGAGTCAATCTGAAGTGATTGTGCGATTCCCCTTTGACTTCGGTCAGTTGGATAGAATTACAGCTAATGAAAGGGACAACCTTTAACCATCTGCTCGTGACTAGATAAAATTATGGTGTGTACTGTGAGTGCTACACGGAATCTACAGGAGCACCATTGCCAACACTAGAAGAGGGCGCAAAATTGGGACAACAAGCTTTGGTGAAAAGAATTAGGCCAAACGGGTGCTAATACCATGGGACCAGAGCAAGTGCGGTGGACGGCGTACAGGCTGTGAAATCTACGATGCTAGCGGTGCTAATGGACAAAAATTAGGTTTACTCAGTATACTTTCATTAATAAGGTCGTACTGTGGAATATACGCTATTCATACAGTGATAGTTCCCCCACAAGGAAGAAATCAATCAACGTGTGAATGGGCACATTCAAGTTACTAAGAAAGAGGGATGAGACATGAACGTTTTGGTTGTAAACTGCGGTAGCTCCTCCTTGAAGCTATCAATTAATTGATATGGAGCATGAAGTTGTATTGGCGAAAGGTCAATTTGAAAAATCGGTTCCGATGATGCTATTTTCACTCATCGCCGTCCAGATGCTGACAAATTAGAACGCATCGAACCAGTAGCTGACCACAAAGTGGCGTTACAAGTCTTATTGGATATTTTAGTTGATCCAGAACATGGCGTGATTGGTTCCATGGATGAAATCGACGCTGTGGGTCATCGTGTAGTACATGGTGCTGAAAAATTTGCTGATTTCCGTATTAATTACACCAGCAGTGATGGAAGCTTTGGAAGAATGCGCAAAAATCGCTCCACTTCACAATCCTCCAAATATCCAAGGTATCGAAGCATGCCATTATGCCAAATGTACCACAAGTTGGTGTATTTGATACAGCATTTCATCAAACAATGCCAGCTGAGGCATTCTTATATGGTCTTCCATGCAGAAGCATACACACTGATTTAGGTGTTCGCCGTTATGGTTTTCCATGGTACTCCCACAAATATGTGGCACAACGTGTAGCTGAATTGATGGGTAAACACATGGTCCGATCTTCGTATCGTATCCTGTCACTTAGGTAATGGTTCTTCTGTTACTGCAATCCCAAAGGTGGTCGTTCCATCGATACGTCCATGGGTTTCACTCCATTGTCCGGTTTAATCATGTGGGTACTCGTTGTGGTGATATTGACCCAACTATCGTACCTTACTTGATGGAAAAATGGGATATGACATACCATGAAAATCGATGCTATCGCGAATATCGTGGTGTATTCGGTATTTCTGGCGTTTCAATGACTTCCGTGTTATCGAAGAAAGCTGCTGAAGAAGGCAATAAACGTGCTCAATGGCATTGGATGTGTTCCATTACAAAGTACGTGCTACAACTCAGTGCTTACGTGGCTGTTATGGTGGCGTTGATGCTATCGTGTTCAGCTGGTATCGGTGAAAATGGTATTGCAACCGTGACGCAATCTGCAATGGTTTAGAATAACTTGGGTACTCGTATTGACCCTGAACGCAACAATGTTCGTGGTAAAAGATAGCGGAAATCGGTGCAGAAGGTTCCAAAGTTAAAATCTTTGCAATCCTACAAATGAAGAAATCGCGATCGTCGATACAAAACGTATTACAGCTCCATTAGTGATGAAAAACTGGTAATCTTTGATTACTTGTGAAAGAAGTCTCCTCTGAGGAGGCTCTTTTTTGCTGACAAATGCTTTCATCGGTTGTTATTCTAACAGTAGGATGATGATACTGTTGATGAAAGGATGAGGATCATGTCATACAATATCAAGAACAATCGAAACGATCCAAAGCTGGCATTGCATTAGTTACTGTATTTATTGTGATAGCATTGGGTGCGTTGGCATATAGTGTATGGCGCTATGTGGAGTTAGGTAGTATAGCCTTAGCGGAAATATTAATAGAAGGAATGATTCTATTTGTCCTTATATCGCGGCAGTGGGGACCTATACATTTAGGTTGACCGAATCGGATCTCATCATTGATGAGGTAGGCTTGTTAGGAAAGAAACGAATGGTCATTCCGTATGCAATGATCAACAGGGTCTACCAATTTAAACAATCCATGATGCCCCCATTGAAATTCCGCTATAAATATCGTAAATTATCGTCCACTGATGATCGTCCTGCTATGGGCCTTAAGCTTATTCAGTGGTAGAAGGGAAAAAGTTAAAAGCATGGTCAGTGTATTAAAAGCACAACAAGAGTTGTTTGATGCTTTAGCGAAGCATGTACCGATGTGATACAGGTGAAAGAAGAGCCAAGTTGTCTTTCATGCGTACTTAAGAGAAAGATGCTCAAACATGGAGAAGATTTTTACGATCTATGCAGCCAATGTATATGGGCAAGGTCAAGCGGGTGCAGAGGATGTGAAAGAATAAGCTTTTTCTTAGTATGGGTTAGAAAGGAGTTTACCCTAAGCTGATTGTTATCATTAGACCTCGACCGAGGATTGGAATCTGTGAGAGAACTTGGATAAAGTTTGAAGAAAATAAAAGGATTTTTCTAATCTATAGCGAATATAGTATAAAAGAAAGATATATGAGTGCCCACGATGGGTACATAGTGATGCGTCACACTCTTTGGAGTGTGGCGTGTTGTCGTTTATAGGGCTAAAGGATGTACTTTCAAATGTTGGAGGAATTATGTTGGATTTACAATCATATCAAATGCCACGAGAAAAATTCATTGCCTTAGGAGCTGAAGCGTTAGAATTGGAAAGAATTATTAGCCATTTTATTGCGTACAGGATGCAAAGGTTCCACCGTCTTAGAAGTGGCTCATGAAGTGGTGAAACGCATGGAAGGATTGGTAGGAGGCTTGAACAATGTTACGATAGATGCTTTGCGAGAAATTGATGGCATTGGGCAAGATAAGGCGGTGACTATTTGTGCGGCTATCGAACTGGGCGGGAGCGTCTAGGGACAGATGAAAGTGAAACGAGATTGGGAAGATTTTAGCACTCCGGAGGCGGCGGCTAATTACATGATGGAACGTCTTCGTCATAAAACAGAAGAACACTTTTATGTGTCTTATTATTGACGGTAAAAATAAATTGATTAAGTCTGTTCTGATTTCTAAAGGAGGATTGACTAGTAGTACGGCGGAGCAACGAGCAGTATTCCGTCAAGCTATCGATGCCAATGCGGCGGCTATTATTTTGATGCATAATCACCCATCAGGAGATCTACCGAGGTAGTGATGATGTACGGTGACTAAAAATATTTCGCTAGAGCTGGAGAAGTGAGTGGGTATCCCTGTGCTGGATCGTATGGCATTGGTGATGGCATCTATGTAAGCTTATTGAAACAAAGGGATACTATAGGTGCAGATGTTCTATAAACTTTGCTATATTAAAGTAGTTGGAACAATGAAAAGAAATCAGAGTTATAGCATGCGAATTATTGGAATAGATCCAGGCTATGCGATTTGTGGATATCGGTATCATCGATGTCATAGGAAGCTCTTTTAAAACCTGTTACCTATGGAGTGATAACACAGAGGCAAAAATGCCAGAAGCAAGCCGGTTAGAAATTATATTTAATGAACTAAGGATATTTTTGAAGAAATTTCGCCCTCAAAAGTTTGGTATAGAAAAATTGTACTTTGCCCGCAATGTAACGACGGGTATCGGCGTAGCACAAGCAAGAGGTGTTACCTTATTGGCGGCGAGTCAACAAGACTCTACCAATTTACGAATATACACCATTGCGGTGAAACAATCCGTGTGGTGAGCTGGAAAAGCTACAAAAGAGCGGGTCACGTATGTGAAGCAATGAACTTATTGAGATTCGTGAAAAATTAAGCCTGATGATGCGGCTGATGCCTTAGCGATTGCTATATGTACAGCCCATAGTTCCCATACAGATACATTGAAGCAAATTTTACAATTGTGAGGAGTTTATGATTGCATATATAAAAGGGTTGTCACCCATCGATTGCTAGATTCGGTGCACGTGAATGTGTCCATGATGTGGGCTATCGTGTGTACGTACCTAGTTCAGTGCAAAAGTCAGTTGCAAGTAGGTGAAGAAACTTGTTTATTCACGTATACTAATGTTCGTGAAGATGCTATTCAGTTATATGGCTTTTTGACGATGGAAGATTATGAGTTGTTTTTACTGCTCATCTCCGTATCAGGAGTGGGACCTAAATTGGGTCTTGGCATTTTATCGGCCATAAGTCCAGAACATTTTGTAGGACTCATCATTAGTGGTGATACAAAAGGTCTTCAGAAAGTGCCCGGTATTGGTAAAATCAGAGAGCGATTGGTGCTAGAGCAGATAGGGTGAAAGCCTCGGTGATGCGAGGAACGTTCACACCCAACGGGAAAACTTTCACCAGTAGAACAAGTGCCTGTAGGTACTACCGAAGAAGTGCTGAGAAGCACTTATGGCATTAGGATACAGCGCACAAGAAGTGCAGCCGGTAATCGAAGAGGTTTGCGATGGCACACACAGTACCAGTCTTATTAAAAACAAGTATTGAGCATTGGGTAAAGGGCGATAAGAATGGATCAAGAAAATCGAATTGTAACCATGCAAGAACGGGAGGAAGACAATTGGCAATTTGAGTCTTCGTCCTCGCTATTTAAAAGAATATATTGGACAAACACAGGCAAAGGAGAATCTTCATATTTTATTGAAGCAGCCAAGCTGCGAGGAGATACTTTGGACCATGTCTTACTCTATGGACCTCCAGGAGTTAGGGAAAACCACCTTGGCGAGGGAATTGTTGCTAATGAATTGGGCGTAAACTTCCGAGTTACCTCTGGACCAGCCATAGAACGAGCTGGCGATTTGGCAGCTTTTATTGAGTAATTTGCCGGGAGATGTACTGTTTATCGATGAAATCCATCGTTTATCTCGCTCTGTAGAAGAAGTGCTATATTCTGCTATGGAAGATTATGCTTTAGATATCATTATTGGTAAAGGTCCGAGTGCTAGATCGGTGCGCATTGAATTGCCTAAATTCACGCTGATTGGTGCCACAACACGAGCGGGATCTTTGGCGGCACCGCTACGTGATCGTTTTGGTGTGATTAGCCGTTTAGAATATTACAAGCAAAAATGAGCTAGAGTTTATTGTGAGCCGTTCTGCTGATATTTTAGATATTCATATGGATCCAGAAGGGAGCTAGTGAAATCGCTCGTCGTTCTAGAGGAACCCCTCGTATCGCGAATCGCTTGTTGAAACGTGTCCGTGATGTAGCACAAGTATTGGGTGATGGTGTGATTACAAAGAAATTGCAGATCAGGCCTTACAGCGATTAGATATTGATAAGCTAGGTCCTGGATCGGTATGGATAGACGCATTTTAAGCTATCATTGAGATTCGATGGTGGGGCCTGTAGAGTGTGGATACGATTGCAGCCTCTGTGAGTGAGGAACGTGAAAAGTGTTGAAGATGTGTATGAACCATATTTGATGCAACTTGGTTTGTTGGCGCGCACAAATCGTGGACGTATCGTCACTCCTCGCTGCCTATGACCACTTAGGGAATCCCGCTAGAAAGGTGGATGGCATGAGGAAAAGGTAGGATATCGCTGTGTGGCGATAGCGGTTATAACAGCTGTATTAGGGTCGCACGGCGAGGCGAGCAGCATCGCAAAAGGAAGTGCCGAAAACGTACAACAGTGAAAGCTACTGTGAAACCGAATGAAAGAAAAGATTCGGCACTCAAAACGGGTGGTTTTAAGCACTGCTGCTAAAGTGACGAAAGCGACGAAAACAACACCTCAAGAGACAATCAGAGTGCAAGAAAATACTGACAAAACAAGCAAGAGTATCTAATGTTGTACAAGAGGTCAAGAAAAGGTTCTAGTGGAGAGCCTCGTGTACAGCGAGTGTTGCTTGGGCATAGATCACGAAATCTTTTTCCATTAGTAGTGCTATGCCTATGGTTGTTCTAGATAGTCAAGTGGACATCAAGTGCAAACTATCAAAGAAAATCAGACTGTGACAGTTTCTGAGTGGAGGCGGTTCAGTACATATAAAATGGACATAGTATTGATAAGTCAATTACTGTTCAAAATACACAAGGTAGATATGGATCTGAAATTGCAAAACAGTAGGAAAAACCTATCGAGTGCTGTGACGGTACATGCTAATACATCAGGATCACATGAGTGTTATTAATGTACTGGGCTTAGAACAATATGTACAGGTGTGGTACCAGAAGAAGTGGTACCCTGGTTGGCCTACGCCGGCCTTAGAAGCACAAGCAGTGGCAGCTGGGACCTATGCCTTGCACTCCATGAAGAGCAAACAAAATAGTATGTATGATATTGGAACTACTACAGCTGACCAAGTATATGGAGGGAAAAATGGTGAGTTTGTATAGCACAAATACAGCGGTGAAAAGCGTACACATGGCATGGTTCTCCTATCCAGGGCCAACCGATTAATGCTCTTTTTCATTCCGATGGGTGGCTATACAGAGGATAGCGTGAACCTATGGGGTAATGATTTTGCCCTACTTAAAAGGGGTGCAGATTACTCGAATCATGAGGGTACAACCGCATGGAATATCATTACCAGCCGTCAAGTATAGAACAAAAATTAGCAGCAGCTAGCAAATCGGTAGGGTACTTACAGAAAATTGAATTATCTCCATTGGCAGATCGACCTAGCAGGAAAGCACTAAGATCGAGGGTTTCAGGACGGTAAAACAAATGAAAGTTTCGTGGGTGAAAAGGGCTCTATATCGCTTACAGGAGAACAGGTGCAAAGTGGACATTTTTGAGCTTTAAAAGTCCACCTTGTTGATTTTTATGTGGGACAAACACCGCCGAGTCGGATCTCAGGGTCTTCTGTAAAAGCTAAACCATACGTTTGGTAAAGCGAATCAGACTGTGACAAATTCCTAAGTGATATGGTCGACATGGTTTTGGGACTTTTCACAGTGGGAGCGGCAGCTCGAAGTATTTCTAGCCGAAAAAGAGGCAAGTCAGCTGATTGTATAAAGTGATTTTACAAAACTTGTTATTACCATAGGTGCGCAATTACATGAAACGTAGCAATTAATGAGGAATAGTAGGAAAGTATCTGATTTTAATTATGATTTACCTGAGAGAACCTGGCCGTACACAGCATCCGGTAGAACCCACGGAGATACGTCACGATTGATGACCTTAGACAAGGTAAGTGGAGAGACATGCCATAAAAGCATCCTTTTCACCCATACTAGATGATGAACTATCTGAAGGGGATGTGTTAATCTTTATTAACACTAAAGGTTATCCCGCTCGTCTGCTGGAGAACGCAGGGACAGGTGGTAAGGTAGAAGTATTTCACTGTTAACGCCCAAAGGAGAACAGCTCACGCGGAGTGTCTGAAAAGTAAAAGCCAGTGGCAATGTCTAAAGGACAAGTCTCCTTATCCTTTGGTCCTAATTCAGAGTGCTGAGGGTTATAGACACATACAGATCTTTGGCGGTCGACTGATCAATTTCTAAGCTACGCAATTTTGATGACATTATTAATGATATTGGTGAAATGCCATTGCCTCCGTATATCCATGAAAAACTAGAAGACAAAGATAGATACCAAACGGTATGTACGCTAAAAGAAAAGGATCAGCTGCAGCACCCACTGCGGGCTTACATTTTACGCCAGAACTATTGGATGAAATTCAGCGCAAAAGGGGTACAAATTGGATTGCTACATTGCTGGCTGGTAGGGCTAGGTACATTCCGGCACCTGTATCATCAGAATCTATTGAAGATCAAAGGATATGCATAAAAGAGTTTTATCATGTGTCGAAAAGAAACTGAGAGCTGGGTGGAATCGTGCCAAAGCAGTATAGGGCGAAAGAGTAATTGCCGTAGAGAACTACATCAGTGCGCACGATTAGAATCAGCGCTACTGAGGTAGGACGTGGATGCAGGAGTGGATCCGATTGGACGCAAATCTTGTTTATCCTGCATACGTATGATGGTGGATGGTTGACGACTAAACTTTCATCTGCCACAGGTCTACCCTACTGATGCTTATTAATATGCTGGCTGGTAGAGAGCATTGTCTAGAGGCCTATGAAGAGGCGGTACGTGAAAAATATAGATTTTTAGCTTTGGTGATGCAATGTTCATCTCGATCAGTTGTTAGTTGTGTTATAATACATGAAGTAATAAAGGAGGTGTATGTCGATATGGAATTGCAAAAACAATGTCCCACACAGGTGCAGGCGAGAGTTATTGCATACTCCTCATGGAACCTATGAAACACCGATGTTTATGCCCGTAGGGACACACAGGCAACGGTATGAAACATTGGCCCGAGAGGAGCTGGAAAGCGATGGGCTCTCTAGCTATCTTGAGTAACACTCTCTCATTTATTCTTGCGTCGAGCGCTGACCTAGTGGAAGAGCGGGCGGATTGCATAAGTTCATGAACTGGGACCGTCTTTACCATCTTAACTGATAGTGGCGGGTCTCCAGAGTGTTCAGTTTAGGAAAGCTAGCATAAGATTGCTGAAGAAGGAGTTAATTTTTAGATCGCATTTAGATGGGTCGATTTCTCTCTCCTGAAGTGGCCACTAGAGCACAAGAACAATTAGGTTCTGACCTGTATGATGGCATTCGACGAGTGTATTCCCTACCTCGCGGATCATCGATATGCAACAGATGCATCAACAGGCTGACGGACTACTGTTGGGCAGAACGTTGCCAAAGTACAGCGATCAGTCGTTCTAAGAATCACAGGCATGTTTGGTATCGTTCAGGGTGGTATGTGTAAAGACCTTTCGTGAAAAGTGCTTAGCGCAAGAGCAGGATATGGGACTTTGAAGGGTATAGCACTTGGTGGCCTTTTCGGTAGGGTGAAACCATCATAGATTTTGATGGCGGCTAGTAGACTAGAGCGCTAACACGATTGTTGCCCACCAATGTCTCCGTTAGTTTGATGGGTGTTGGTACTGCTGACTGCTTGGTGGAGGGTAGTCTCGTGGAGTAGATATGTTTGACTGTGTATATCCAACACGAGTGGCGCGGAGATGGTATCGCTTGACATGGAAAGGGCGATTGAATTTGATGCGCAAATGCTTCTTTCATAGCTGTGACTGGGGTCCGATTGAAAGAAGGTTGTGGCTGTTATGCGTCGCAAAACTGACTCAAGAGCTTATGTTCGACATCTATATAAGGCAGAAGAAATTTTGAAAGCTTTCCGATTGCGTCGATATCATAATTTATATTTCTTCACTAGAATTTATGCGTCAAATGCGTAAAGCTATCCCTGAAGAGGATCGCTTTGGTAGCATTCCGCGAAAGAGTTCTGGGCAGTATTTTACTAAATAGGAGGACTTATGGATTTCTTAGAATTTTTCCAAGGACAAACAGGGCAAGCGATTTTACACCATTGTTGATTATTATGGTCGTGATTTTCTACTTCTTGTTATATCGTCCGCAAAAGAAACAACAAAAACAATCGTCAAGTGTTGTTGAACAGCCTTAAAAGGTCAAAAAGTATTGACTGTTGGTGGTATTTACATGGTGAAATTGTTTCCTTACGAAAGATACATTAGTGTTACAAGTGTCTGACCCAGTGGAAATGACGAATTTGCTCGTACAGCCACTAGCTCAAGTTCTTGGGAAAGTTGAACAGGAAGTAATGGATAAAACGGCATTGCGTAAGTTTGTTTAGAACGTCGTCACTGCTAATGTACAAGTCCAAGAGGTTGCACTCTGGTCTCAACAATTTGGATGATCGTGGGTCTATTCTGCAGATCTGATGCAGAGCATCTGATGTGAGTATCGTATGGCGGTTTCATGCGCTGAAGAAGCCAATGTAGTGATATGTTTATTACAGGAAGCATTGCAACAGGGTAAGTATGTATATGTGCCTGTGTGTGTGACGAAAGACAGATGTGGTGCAGGAGTTCGCATACAGAGCGGGAGGACTTGCGATGGGGGAGCTTTAGGGAACGCGGATTCCTAAAGAGACCGTATGTGTAGTTGATAGAATCCTCAAACATTGGACTGTGTCTCGTTCTCGTCGAGTAACTCGATCATGTGAGAGGTGACCGCTGCATGAATGGGGAGCTGGATATTATGACCGATACTTTACAACAGGGTGCTGTAAGAGAACGGAATCGGTATAGCCTGGGATAACTCAAATTTCAGAAGAAATGTTACCCATGGCACCTCATGATGAGTGGATGCATACCATTGTGACCCCACTGCAGGAAAGTATCCATTGCTATAAAGAATAGGAGGGAATCCATCGAACACAAAAGCAGCTTTACGCTTTTTCGGCGTATGTAGCAGGCGATTTTAGGCCTCATTTATTTGGCTCATTGGGACCACTTAAGCTAACTCCATTAAACAAGGGTTGGATTTACAGGTGGTACTCACATTGTATTAGAAGCGCAGACTCTGGCTAACGTGGTTAAGCAGATGATGCAGTAGAAACTGGGTTATTCAAATCTTAGGCCGTCGTATTAATCGAAATGGGTTTTAACAGAGCCTATCATTCAACGAGAAGGTAAAGCACGTATCATTATTGAATTACCGGTGAAAAAGATCAAAAAGCCATCGAAACAGTTGCAAAACGACGGTTGCTTGAGTTCCGTGCAGTGAAAACAGCAAAGTCCATTTAGACGGTAATGACTTAAAAGATGCAAAGAACAATTAGAAGGTGAAAGCATGCTATCCGTTAACATCCACACAGATGAAGCGAAAATTCGGCGCGTAACAACAGCAAATATTGAGCCGTCGCATCGGCATTTATTTGGACGTGAGCACTGACAAATCCAGTGGTCAACAGACACTCACTGGTGGTAGTGCTCGTATTAACTGGTAGCCGTGGACTTGGAAGAAGGGAAAAGCTTAGCTATTTTATCTACGTTCTGGTGCATTGCCTGCTAAGTAGAAGTTAGCAGAGTGCGTACCGTTGGTCCTACCTTGGGTCAGAGATCTGCAAAAGATAAATCTGTCGTAGCTTTTGGTGGTGGTATTGCCTTAATCATTGTATTTATGCTTGTTTTATACAGATTATCGATCTCGCAGCACCTATCGCTTTCGTTAGTGTTTGTGTTAATTTTTGGTAGCAAATCTTAGGGCCGCATGCCTTTGACGCAAACCATGACACTGTCGGTGTAGCTGGTGTTAATCACTCAGTATGGGGGTAGCCGTGGATGCGAAATATCCCAATCTTTGGAACGCTGTCAAAAGCAAAGAAGTGGTGTGAAAGGTAAAACATTACGCATGTCCATGGAATCTGGTTTTCCGTCGTGCTTTTGATACTGATCTTTTGATGCGAATACATCCGTTATGATTACAGCAGTGATCCTCATTGATTCTTGGTAGTATGGACTCTGTAAAAGGTTTCGCCATCAACTGAGCGTTAGGTGTTATCGTACCCATGCTACAGCCGTAATCTATGAGTCGTGCACCTTGATGCATATGCTCATTGCGGCACCATTACGAAACGATCATTCTGGTATGGATCTCACGCATCTCCATCTGTTACGATTGAGCTATTTAAGAAAGGAGATAAGAAAAATGATCTATTTGATGTAATAAAACGTCGCTCAGTTTGAGGTGGTTTAGTATCTCCTCCATTGCGGATAATTCTAAAGTATTATTTCCATGTTTGTGCATGGATTTAACGGTATGCACGATTTTACAGGGTGGTACCATCGTAGAAGTGGAATTTAGCAAACCAGTACAGGTGTTCTGCTGTACGAGAATTGAAAAGCCTTTTGAATTAGAAAATGCAGTGATCCAAATTATCTGCGTGCAGATGCTACGGAATCAGAAGCAAACGGCAATGATTCGTACTCGTAACCTTGAGGCTAGTCGAGGGTCAAGCTGTGAGTAGCAGCATTGAAATAAAAATCTAGCGGGAAGGAACAGTAAAGCGTATTGAATCAGTAGAAGCGCTGTTATTTGGATCCGAAGTAACAGAACGTGCGTGACGTATTTATTAGTGCTTTCATGTAGCGTTAGCTTTGTATATTACATATCGTTTGAGTATCGTGTGGCCTTGTCATGCTTGGCAGCATCTTCCAGCGACCTTATCATGGTATTGGGGATATTCTCTCTCTTCCATTTATAGACTGATTCCTCCTTTTTCGGCAGCGATTTTTGACAGCTATCGGTTACTCTACGAACGAATCTGTCGTACCCTTTTGACCGCATTCAGTGATACACATACCATACAGTATGCTGCACAGATACATTTTGCCGGATCTTGCAGATACAAACGCATCCATCAAGGGAAGTATCCATCGTTCACTGCCATACATTATCCACAGGTATTGTTCGCATGTTGTTCCTTGTACTTCTTTGGCGGGCCACAACAAAAGAACTTTTGCCTCTATGATATGATCGTAAGGTTTTCGTCAGTGGTGCGTACTCATCCATTTGCGTAGCACTACATCTTTATGTGGGCAATTTGGAAATCCAATAATAAAAGATGCACATGAAATCGTCTCTAATAAAGCTCTCTGTTTTGCTAGAATGCTTGATTGAGTGAAAGGGAAACGAGCAACATATATCCTTCTCGACTACTTGGTGATATGCTTGATTCAGGAACGTGTTGCTCGTTTCTGCATGTTTTCGCACATTTAGGGTAATAAGGATATAGCAAAACGTTCTACGCAAAGATAGCGCGTTCCTGGTGTGGTGTCATTAGAGCAGTGCACATTCCTTCCCGAACTGACACAGTCGTTAGGCTTTGCTCTAGACATGTTGCTGCAGTTTTCCGGCATTTCGCACGGTAATAAGGATATAGCAAAAACGTTCTACGCAAAGATGGCATTCCTTGGTGGTGTCATTAGAAACGAGCAATAGTATTTTTCTCAAAGCTATACATGGTGGTTATGCTTGTTTATATTGGGAAAAAGGGAGTTGCAAAATGTTTAAAATATCATATAATACATCCAGTGCTTGAGACACAAGCACTTTTAATTTTCTTACTGAGATTAGTAACTAAGAAAATTAAAAGATTAAAAACTAACTGTTAGACATGATACTGTGAATCGTTATTATAATCTAGTCGCCACAACACAGTGTTGTGAATGGGCGAAGTTGATCTTTGAAAACTGAACAATAAAAGGTAATTACTTCGAAAGAAGTGTAAACATAAGCCAGAGTGCGGGTTTGCATAGTTGAAACCAACCAAAAATTCTAGCCATAATTGGCAACAACGAAATGAATGAGCTATCAAATAGCTTCAAGATATCTTGGAGAGTTTGATCCTGGCTCAGGACGAACGCTGGCGGCGTGCTGACACATGCAAGTCGAACGGACAGACAGAGAGCTGTCTCGAAGTTAGTGGCGAACGGGTGAGTAACGCGTAATCAACCTCGCCTTCAGAGGGGGATAACAACGGGAAACCGTTGCTAATACTGCGTACGATTCACAGGCGGCATCGCTTGTGAATGAAAGGTGGCCTCTATGTATAAGCTATCGCTGAAGTGAGGGATTGCGTCTGATTAGCTAGTTGAGGGGTAACGGCCCACCAAGGCAATGATCAGTAGCCGGTCTGAGAGGATGAACGGCCACATTGGGACTGAGACACGGCCCAAACTCCCTACGGGAGGCAGCAGTGGGGAATCTTCCGCAATGGACGAAAAGTCTGACGGAGCAACGCCGCGTGAGTGATGAAGGTCTTCGGATTGTAAAGCTCTGTTAATCGACGAGAGTTCTGTGTAAATAATGCAGAAAAAGTGACGGTACCGGAATAGAAAGCCACGGCTAACTACGCCAGCAGCCGCGGGTAATACGTAGGTGGCAAGCGTTGTCCGGAATTATGTAAAAGCGCGCGCAGCGGCCTATCCAGTCTGTCTTAAAAGTTCGGGGCCCAACCCCGTGATGGGATGGAAACTAGTAGGCTAGAGTATCGAGAGGAAAGCGGAATTCCTAGTGTAGCGGTGAAATGCGTAGATATTAGGAAGAACACCAGTGGCGAAGGCGGCTTTCTGGACGAAAAACTGACGCTGAGGCGCGAAAGCCAGGGGAGCGAACGGGATTAGATACCCCCGGTAGTCCTGGCCGTAAACGATGGGTACCAGGTGTAGGAGGTATCGAGCCCCTTCTGTGCCGGAGTTAACGCACAAGTACTCGCCTGCAGAGCACGGGCTCGCAAGGCTGAAAACTCAAAGGAATTGACGGGGGCCGCGCATGCGGTGGAGTATGTGGTTTAATTCGACGCAACGCGAAGAACCTTACCAGGTCTTGACATTGATGGACGAAACAAGAGATTGTTTTCTCCTTCGGGAGCCAGAAAACAGGTGGTGCGGCTGTCGTCAGCTCGTGTCGTGAGATGTTGGGTTGTCCCGCAACGAGCGCAACCCCTATCTTATGTTGCCAGCACGTACTGGTGGGAACTCATGAGAGACTGCCGCAGACAATGCGGAGGAAGGCGGGGATGACGTCAAATCATCATGCCCCTTATGACCTGGGCTACACACGTACTACAATGGCTTTAATAGAGGGAAGGAAGCCGCGAGGTGGAGCAAACCCTGAGAAACAAGCCTCAGTTCGGATCGTAGGCTGCAACCGCCTACGTGAAGTCGGAATCGCTAGTAATCGCAGGTCAGCATACTGCGGTGAATACGTTCCGGGCCTTGTCACACCGCCCGTCACACCACGAAAGTCGAAGTACTCAAAGCCGGTGGGTAACTCGGGAGCCAGCCGTCTAAGGTAAAGTCGATGATTGGGGTGAAGTCGTAACAAGGTAGCCGTATCGGAAGGTGCGGCTGGATCACCTCCTTTCTAGGGAGACATACACCAGGCCGAGAGCTTGGATGTCACTTAGGTCGACACTTTGGTCACCTTTGTTGTCTCAGTTTTGAGGTCAACTACTCATATGTAGGCCTATAGCTCAGCTGGCTAGAGGCGCACGCCTGATGGCGCGTGAGGTCGGTGGTTTCAGAGTCCACTTAGGGCCTGTATTTCCAGTGCCTTTCTTCGATGAAGAAGAGCTAGTATATTAAGTCCTATCTTAAGATGGAAGAAATTCTAATAAAGGACAGATTCCGACACAAAGATAGACTCACATGCGTAAGCTCAGTTGGGAGAGCACGCGCTTTGCAAGCTGGGTCAGGAGTTCGAATCTCGTCGTCCACCATGTTCTTTGAAAAGCTGCATAGAAGATAATAAATTTTTATGATTTGGTCTCTAGAGTTGACTCTAAGGGTTAGACCAAGCACATAGATTCTCTAAATTAACTTATAAGGTGAGAGCATCCGAAAGGGTGACTCTAAAGCAAAAGACATAAACCATATGTCACTATCAAGTAAAGATAGTAAGGGCATACGGTGGATGCCTTGGCTATACTGGCCGAAGAAAGGACGCGGTAGCTGCGAAAAAGCTACGGAGAGGCAAGCGACCATTGACCCGTAGATATCCGAGATGGGGAAACCCGGCAGAGTAAAGCTCTGTCACCCATACCCAGAGAGTATGAGGAGGGCACCTGGGGAACTGAAACATCTGAGCACCCAGAGGAAAAGTAATCAAACGAGATTCTCTTAGTAGCGGCGAGCGAACGGGAAGAGCCCAAACCGGACTGGTTCGCCAGACCGGTTGAGGGACTGCTAACAAGCATAAAATGGGATAGACGAACTGACTTGGAACGGTCAGCTGAAGAAGGTGGAAAGCCCTGTAGTCGAAATCTTGCATATGTGGAGCAGTATCCAGAGTACCACGAGACACGTGAAACCTTGTGGGAAGCGAGGACCACCCTCCAAGGCAAAAATACCAGTATGGACCGATAGCGCATAGTACCGTGAGGGAAAGGTGAGCACCCCGGGGGAGTGGAGAGAGAGACCTGAAACCGTATGTCTAGCAAACAGTCGAAGACCGTATAATTGCGAGGTCGACGGCGTGCCTATTGAAGAATGAACCGGCGAGGATTACTGTCACTAGCGAGGTTAAGCTGGAAAACGCGTGGAGCCGAAGCTGAAAGCGAGTCTGAGTTAGGGCGAGAGTTGGTGGTAGTAGACCCGAAACCGTAGAGCGACTCATCCATGGCCAGGTTGAAGCACAGGTAAAATTGTGTGGAGGACCGAACTCGTGAGCGTCGAAAAGCTTTGGGATGAGTTGTGGATGGTGAAATGCCAATCGAACACGAGAGATAGCTGGTTCTCTGAAATAGCTTTTTAGGCTAGCCTCCGGTAAAGTAGTATAGGTGGTAGAAAACATCGGGCTAGGCTCACACCGTACTGAACCTAGTCAAACCATTTTAATGGCTGCGTACTTATACATGAGTCAGACTATGAGTGATAAGGCCTATAGTCAAGAGGGAAAACAGCCCAGGACCACCGACTAAGGCCCCAATGCTGCATTATGGCAAAGGATGGAGCTCTAAACAATCCAGACGTTGGCTTAAAGAGCCACCATTTAAAGAGTGCGTAATAGCTCAATTGGTCGAGACTTGCGCTGAAAATGTCCGGGCTAAAATGCAGAGCCGGAAGTCGTGGCAATGGTAGCAATACCATTGGGTAGGGAGCGTTCTTATTGACTGGAAGTGAGTACCGGAAGGAGCTGTGACTGGTAAGAAGTGAATGCTGCATGAGTAGTGAAAAGAAAGGGTGGAGAACCTTCCACCGAAAGCCTGGCGGGTTCCGAGCAACCATCGTCGTCTCCAGGGTAAGTCGGGACCCAAGCCGAGGCGAAAGCAGTTATGGATTAGCCAGGTTGAAATTCCTGTATCAGTATGGAATCTGTTCGACTGATGGAGTGACGCAAACAGGTGGTTAGCATGCGATTGAAGTAAGTTTAAGTGTAGGTTGAGTAACAGGTAAATCCGTTACACTAAAAGCTGAGGTGTGATGACGAGCCCAAAGAGCGAAGTAACGATCCTAAGTTGCCGAGAAAAGCTTCTAGGTAGAGACATACTACCCGTACCAAACTGACACAGGTGGCGGGGAGAACTTAAGGTGTGCGGGAAAACCCCTCGTTAAGGAACTTTGGCAAATGCATCTGTACCCCTGGGAAAAGGATGACCCATGGAGGAAAGTTTGTAACGGCTGGAGGCTGAATGGCAGGCTAAGAGAGGCGCAAGGACTGTTTACTACAAACACAGGTACCAAGCAAAGGAAAGTTGACGATAGGTGCTGACACCTGCCCGTGCTAAAGGTTAAGAGAGGAGGGGTTAGAGTAACTGGAAGCCCAATTGGAAGTTCTTGTGTAACGGCAGGCCGTAAATTATAACGGTCCTAAGGTATGAAATTTTGTCGGTAAGTTCCGACCCGTACGAGTGTAATGACTTGCGCAATTGTCTCAACGAGGACCCGTGAAATTGAAGTACCCAGGAAGATGCAGTTACCACTGGACAGAAAGACCCTATGGAGCTTTACTGTAACTTAGATTGACTTTAGTTAATGAAATGTACAGTGATAGGTGGGAGACGTAGGTGTTTAGGCGCCAGTCTTAGTGGGAGTCGCTGTTGGGATACCAACTTTTGATTAATTGGAACGATCGGGAAGAGTAACGATCTTCCGACAGTCCTAGGTGGAGTCGACCTGGGGCACGCCTTCCTAAAGAGTAATGGAGGCCTGCTGTCTCAGAGCGGACGGTGAAATCGCCTGAAGAGTGTAAAGGCAGAAGGGAGCTTGATCATGGTATCCAACAAGCCGAGCAGGTGGACAAAGTCGGATGAAAGCATCCGGGTGGTGCTGGAGGAAGGGCCATCGCTCAACGGATAAGTACCCTGGGGATAACAGGCTAATCTCCCAAGAGTCCATATCGACGGGAGGTTTGGCACCCTCGAGGGCTCATCACATCCTGGGGCTGAAGTAGGTCCCAAGGGTTCGGCTGTCTGCCGATTAAAGTGGTACGAGCTGGCCCAGAACGTCGAGACAGTTCGGTCCCTATCCATCGCGGCGAAAGAAACTTGAAGGGGTCTAGTACGAGAGGATTGAGGACGAACCATGGTACCAATTATCCTGCCAAGGGTACAGTTGGCAGCTTACGTTCGGGACGGATAAACGCTGAAAGCATCTAAGCGTGAAAACCAGCCTGAGATGAGGTTTCATAGCATAAGTTAAAAAGATCCCATGTAGACGACATGGTTGATAGCCAGATGGAAGTGCTGTAAGGCATGGAGCTGACTGGTACTAATGGGATCGAGGGTTTTACCAGTAAACAAAAACTCGTAAGTTAACTATTATTCTTCTATGTAGTTTTCAGGAACACCCTGACAAATCCAGTGACGATGGCTACGAGGGAACCACCCAATTCCCATCCCGAACACAGTAGAAGTTGCTTCGTAAACGCCGAGAAAGTACTTGGCTGGAAACGGCCTGAAGGATAGGGAAAAACCGATTATTTAAAAAGAACACCCAGTAGGGTGTTCTTTTTGCTTACTAGTAAGTTTACATACGAGTAACGCCGGAATCCCAGAGAACCACTTTAAAGGAGCGAAGTTGATGCATAAGAGTGT
>BNJS01002220.1_pt1 | contig 55767 bp, 65 predicted proteins | sample 8540461 | NCBI WGS metagenome assembly BNJS01 (sample SAMD00202454, study PRJDB9452) | human saliva metagenome | isolation source: human saliva | place: Japan
AAATTCATTATATTTATTTGAATCATCTTTGAAAACGAGTTCTCCTACTACCCAAGGAAGCTCCATTACCATTCCATTAAATAGACTGAATCTTCAATGACTTCTTTTGATTCAATTGGTTTTAAAAGATTTCAATTTTATCTAAATCTGTTTTTAGTCCTTTTTCATCTTTATATAAATTATCTTTCCATTTTCTGCAATTTTTAATTAAGTTCATTCTCTATATCCCCTTCTAAATTCATTAAAGTCCAATTTCTTAGCAATAAATAGAAGATTCTTTATATATAAGATTTAACTCCTATAAAAGCTTTCAAGTCTTGTACAGGTCAATCAAATGTTACTAAATGTGATTTAACTTTTTATAGATTTGATTAAACTGAAATTTAACTCCTCATAATGGCACACCTGTAAGTGCCTCTACACTCTCATTTTTCAAATTGAGTGCTACTTTTTATAATGTAATAAGAACTGGTCGTTTCATCAATTCTTTTGTTTTCTTATATTTTTTATAGCTTTATCAGAACATTTTCTCATAATATTAGCAGCTCCATTTGAGGTCTGCATTCCATATATTACCCTTACCATCTCTGTATAAACCACGTTTGATTCTTCTGCCAGAGAGTTGTGATTATCAGATTCACTCATAAACAGGCAAATTATCTTTGTCAAAGAAACTTGCTTTTGGAAGTATAACTTTCTTCAGTAAATATTACTCAATGCCTTTTAATGCTCCTTTATATAGCAATTGATTGTATAATTTTGTATGTGGAATATTAACGAAGTTTTGATTATTTCTTCTTCCAAGGTTAATTTCATTTTTCCATCCAGTGTTATTACCAATAAAGATTTTTTTGAAATGTTATTTTTCACTGCTTCATTGATAATATGGTTTGAGATTTTGTGCATTTCATAATCAATCTTGTTATTTCGTTTAAAAAGATAATTGTTTTAATCTTTTAGAAGAGTTAACATTAGTAGGTAATTCTGACCTCAATTTAGCATTGTTTTTATTGTAATATTGGTTAATACTTTTGATTGGTCTGCCATTGTATAATAATGGTCGGATTCCAATGTTATTGTATATTGAAACAATATTATTTAAACCTGGGTCAATTGAGAAATACCTTTGAATTATCCTTTTTTTCAACTTAGGCTGTTCAACTTCATAAATCTTGAAACATTTAATTAGATTATTTGCTTCATCATAGACAAATTTGACTTGTTTAACATTTTAGCTTAGATGATTGAATTTTAAGATTGTAACTTCTTTTACATAGAGTATAAGTATAGAGCTGTTTATCGCTATTAAACTCAATTTGATTAGAAATAGTAATCTTAGGAAAAAGTAACCACATTATAGCCGTTTTTATCTTTATATTTAGGATTCTTTTCTTTTTGTTGGATTTATTATTAAAGAAACCTATGAATTGTTTTCCTACTTGCATTAGCACTTCCCCCTGCTAAGTGAGATTGAAGAGCATAATAATCTGGGTTATGATTCTTTGTAAAGATTGGTCTTTGTGATTGCCAAGTTCTATATGATTTAGTTTCAAAGTAATATTGTCTAACATCATAAAGAGCCGCATTGTACAAATTTTTTTGCTCAAATGACACAATTCTTTAATTAAATCAAATCTTTCATCAGTTGAATAGATAATCTCTTTTTTCTGTCAAGTCCATGTCTTTTTCACCCCTTTAATTCTTTAATTTATTTTATTGTATCATAAACATTTGATTTTGTCAACAAAAAGTAAATCTTTATAAACAGAAAAAATGAGCTGTTCTCAGCTGTTCTTTTTCTAAGTTTCGATAAATGTATCGAAGTTGGAAAAACAATAGCATTTTTGAACAACTCATTGGCGATATAACAACCCTCAAAAATCAGTTTGAGAGTTATTAAGCACGAGTAAATTTACCTGTTTTTAAGATTTTTGTAAAGGACAACATAGCCACGTTTTTAGAATATGGGCAATTTTCCTTAGCGTCTTTCTTATCCTTGTAAATAGTTGACCAAGGACTCATATATTTAGAAATGTTTTTCTTCTGAAGTATTTGCTAAGCCTTGTTTAATCAAATCTTCAACTTCTTGTTCAGTGTAGATAGCATAATGACTTTTTTTCCAGCTTGTAGGTTTTTTTATCATATTTCCAAACTTCAATCATTGTTATTTTTCCTCATTTCTTATTCTTTAATATTATTATACAACAAGATTTTTTTATTTTGTCAACATAAAAATAAAACTTTTTTTAAAATTTTTTTATAAAAAGAAAAAAACTGCTATAATAAGCAGTTTATTTTTTTCTTTTTGAGTTTTGTTGTTCATCTTTGATAGAGTAGGAAATCCCCCAAGAATATACTCTTTGGTTTTCTTTTCGAGTGATGCAATATAGTCTTGTTTCAAATGACCAATCAGTGCTTCTTCCAAGCGGGGATTTGTTTCTACCAGATGAAGCAAAACTTTTGCTTTTTTAGCTACAATTTCTTTTTGTTCTTCTTGGGAATATTCATTCCAATCTTTTTCTAACTCAAAAATGCCTTTGAGCATTTCATATCCTTTTCTTTCCAACTAATTCTCCTTACCCGTCCAATTGACACATAGCATTTCATCTTTTTTAAGTTCAACAGTAGAGCTCCATTTTTTCATAAGTTCTCTAGTATCAAAACCACGACTGACGATAACTGCATGCCCATTTGGAGTTTTATGAACTTCTATTTCTAGTGGAACAGAAGCTTTATCACAATCCTTAATATCATTGATGAACTCTTCGAGTTTATCTTCAGTATCATCAAAATCAAATAGCCATTTTCGTTCGGCTGCACATTCTTTTTTATTAGCAATACCAGCAATTTTTGCTTCAGCAGATACTAAATCAAAGTTATCATTAAAGATTAGTTCTTTGATAAGATTCTTTTTAACTAATTCTCGGTCACGAGCATTGATTTTCATATAGAAGCGACAAAACTCGCCATCTCGACCTTGAGTGCTCCAATTTTCAAAATCTTTTTTAAGTTCTTCTGCTGTCTTAGTAGTTAATCGAACGTATCTTCGTTCTTTAAAGTCAGGCAAGTGCTTATTGTCTTTATTTCTACTTACGAATAGAATTGATTTTAATGGTTTGAGTTCTTTAGTCATTTTCATCACCTCTTAATATTCACGATTTTTATGTTTAGGGCGGCGTTTAAATCCTTTTCCATTTTTAGTTACAGAAGCACCACGGCGCATTTCATTTAAGTGAGATTGTAATTCTTCTGGTGTCATTTTTGATTTGTGATGTGGTTTTAGTTTTTAATAGTAATTTTCATTTTCATTGTTAATTTCCTCTTTCGTTTTTTTCTATATTTATATAATACAACAAGTTTTTAGTTTGTCAACATATTTAGATGAAAAAAATTTTTAAATTTTTTTCCAAAAAAGAAAAAAAGGTGGTTATTATCCCACCTTTATTTTTATATATCTACAAATTTATTTTTTTATTTTTCTTTCTTAACTTTCAATAGACAGAACCATATCTACAGCATCTTTCCAGCCTTCTTGAATTGATTTCTCATGAAGATAATCAAGGACAGCTTCATCTTCTTCAATTTGATTAAGCAATCGTCCATAGAATCCTTTGTGATTGAGCGAGCATAGCAATATTTTTCTTTAATATCTTTCTTAGTCATAGTCATAGTAAAAACTCCATTTCTTTTTTTGTTATTTCATCTTTCTTTTTCTATATTTATATAATACAACAAAACTTTTAATTTGTCAATAATAAAATATAAAAAAATAAAAAAATAGTTTTAACTGTTTGAAATATTGATTTTTAGAATTGCTTAGACTGAATTTGAATGTTGTTATATCGTCACTGATAAAACACCATAACTGAGAAACTGCACTCGATAAATGTATCAACTTCGCAGTAAAACAGCTTAGAATTACTCATTTTAGAGTTTAAATTTTATTTGTTTCTGTTGACTAAGTGAAGAAAAATATTATATAATATAACTAACAAAAAGAAATACAGAACAATTTATGGAGGAATTAACTAATGAATCTAACAGAAACTCATCAGATTAGACCCAATCATAAATTATATTCTATCTGTGATGAACTCTGTTTCAAAAGTAAGAATCTTTATAATGCTGCCTTATTTGAATTTAGACAATCTTATTTTTGATAAAGAAGAAGATACTTTAACTTGGCAAAAATATAAATAGAATTTTTTTAATCAAAGTCAATCAATTTGATTATAGGGAATTGCCCTCAAAAGTCATCAAATACTGTTTTGAAAAATTAGTAATAATATTTCATCATTTTTGAGTTTAGTCAAAAAGCCTGATTATAATAAAAAGTCAGACTCCCTAAATACTTACACAAAAACAGATGGTAGATTTATTGTTGAATTTAATAAACAGACTTTTTTTCAAATAAAAAGAGATGAAGATAATAATTTAATTATCTGTAAATCAAGTTTAAATTTAACAATTCCTACCAAGGTAGATAATCCTCAACAAATAAGAATCATACCGAAAACAGGCTGTTATGTGATAGAAGTCAATTTATGAAATAAAAAGAGAATAAAGTTAAACAAAATCAAAAGAGTAGCACTATTGATTTGGGCTTTAAAACAACCTTGCTACTGTTGTTACAAATGATGGTGACAATCCCATCTTAATTTTCAGGTAAAAAGATTAAATCTATTAACCAATATTATAACAAAAATCACTTCCAAAAAGAAAGCTTTTATTACTTTTATAATGTCTTTACTTCAAAAATCTCTTGACCGTCTTTTGGCTAAAAAAGAAATAATAAAATATCTTATGAGATTCATAAAATTACAAAAGTTTTTAGCGAATTATTTTGACGAGAGAGATGTAAGTCAGTTATTATTGGAAATAATAGTAGGTGGAAGAATGAAATTAAAATAGGCAGAAGAAACAACCAAAATTTCGTTAATATTCCCCATAAAAAGCTATTTAATCAATTATTATATAAAGGCTTATTAAATGGTATTGAAGTTATTTTCACTGAAGAAAGCTACACTTCTAGAGCAAGTTTCTTTGATAAAGACGAACTACCAAAATATGGCGAATCTGATAATCATAACTTTTCTGGCAGAAGAATTAAACGAGGTTTATATAGAGATAGTAAAGGTAATATATGGAATGCTGATTTAAATGGAGCTGCTAACATCATGAGAAAATGTTCAGACAAAGCTTATAAAGGCATAAGAAAAACAGAAGAAATGATGAAACGACCAATTCTAATCACATTATAAAAGTAGCACTCAATTTGTAAAATGAGAGTGTAGAGGTATTTGCAGGTGTACCATTATGAGGAGTTAAATCTGATTTAACGAGTCTATAAAAATCAAATTTAATCACATTTGATTAGCCTGTCTAACTATGAAAAAGCTTTGGAAGAACAACAAAATTGTCCAGTTAGTGTAAGTTATGTTGAGCTTTAATTTTATGAAAGGTTTTGAAATATGATTAAACCAAGATTTTGGGATGAAGAACCAGAAACAGCATTTCAATATTTGATTAAAGAAAATCCACTTATTAAAGATAGTCAAACTGCTAAAGAAATTTTAGAAACGCTCTTTGATAAGGTAACATTTTTAAAGAAAGCAATTCAAGAAGATGGTACCGAAGTTTGTTTATTTTGTGTTGAAGATGAAACGTTTGAAACTATTGAGTATCTTTTGTTTGAAGTTTACATTGGATTAGAAAGCAATGATTATAACTATAACTATTATGAAGATGAATATGCTGTTTTAGATGCAGCTGATAATATTGAATAGAAAGGTAAAATATGACTAGAATTGTTTTGAAAAATCCTTACTTTGAGGAAGAAATCAAGGTAAAGGAAAGTTACAAGCATATAACTGATATGTTGGGTTGGCTAGAAGTGGGTAATATACAGTGCCTACAATTACAACAGATTGAACCTACTGAAACTATGATAACACTACACCCAAAACACTTTGCAAAGATTGAATTTTACGATGAGAAAGATAAATGATACCAAAATTTCGAGTATGGCTGCCTGACCCAGATGTTAAAAGAATGTTGAGAGTAAAAGCTCTTGTTTTTGAAGATGGTAAAACAAGATGTGTTTGTGGATATGCTTATGACTTTTATCTTGAAGATGAAGATTCTATTATCATGCAATCAACAGGATTGCTTGACAAAGATAGCAAAGAAATTTTTGATGGCGATATTCTAGCAATTAAAACCAAAAATGAAACACTAATAGTAAATGTGTTTTGGGATAATGAACATGCTTTGTTTATGGTTGAATCAAAAGCATACAATAAAAAAGCTGCTTTAGCTAAATTGATTGAAGATAATTCACCTATTACAATCATCGGTAATATTTATGAAAAAAATAAAACAACAATTTAAAAGGTGGTGGAAACTACCTTTTTTTATTTTTTTAAATTTTTTTATTAAAAAGTTGTTGACAAAACAAAATGTTTATTGTATTATATAACTATAAAGAAACGAAAAGGAAGATAAACAATGAACAATGTAGTACTAAACAATGAAATCAAAACTTTTGTTTGTGTCTTTACTGATGGAACTAAACGAGAAACAGTTGGTACTGATAAATATTTAGCAGATGAATATTTCAAACTAGTTGCTCAACTTGAAAACAAAACAATCAAAACAATTAAGGAGAAATAAGAATGACAGAAAAAAACTTACTCAAAAAAAGAAATTCAACTAGAAGAATTGCGTGAACGTATTGAAGAAAACGGAGCTTTAAATCAAGGCTTCTCAACTTCACTACTAAATCACCTTGACCCGTAGGTTTTGGCAGAAGCGGTCCGCTATGTAGCTACTGAATGTCCAGTTGATTTAAAGACAGACAACATTACTATCCAAGCAATGATTATTGATAAAGCTATGGTTGTTATGAATGATGAAGAATTTGAAGCTATTGCTCCTTACTTCTTAGGCACTTCAAAAATTTTCGAAGGTGACCAACATGACTAAAGAAAATTACATTGGTACACAAAATTTAGACCAAAAAATTGAAAAACTTGTAGTTGAAAACGATGTGGTTTTTATTAAATTTAAATACTATACTGTTTTAGAGAAAATGATTGATGTTTTAGAAAAAAACTAGGATATTCAACAAATTTATTTTAAAAGCAGAATGGGATAAATGGAATTATTCAAGTCCTAATAACTTGTTAATGATTAAAAATGACCTTATTCGTTATCCAAATGAGGATTACTACTTAGAAATTGATACAAGAGATAAGTTTTATACTATTTGTAACTTGTGGACTAAAAAAATCGTGCTCTTGAAAATTTATATTTGAAAAATTGCAGTTGCCACAACCTCTATATATTAAAATTAAGAAAGTAACAAAAAGTTACTTTCTTTTTTTATTTTATTGTTGACAAATTGAAATTTTTTTATTGTATTATATAACTATAAAGGAAATATGAAAAAGAGGTCTAACTAATGATAATTGATTTAACAAAGAAAATTGCAGAAATGAAGAAAACAGAAAAAGCACAACATATTGAAACAATCCTAAACTTTAATGACTATGAAAATATGGAAGTTTCAGATTTGCGAACTATTGCTTCTGTTATTGAAGCTTATCAAAAAGAAAAAGCTATCTTGGAAAAAGCAGAACTTATCAAAGCGAAGTACAGTCTTTACTCAAAAGTTTATTTTAATGATTCAGATGATGAAATTGAGTTATTGCTTAATGCTATGGAAGTTGATGATGAAGCTCGTTTCATTTATCATTTACAAAATGAATTTGATGTTATCCTAAAGAACAAAACTCCAAAAGAGCGACTCGAAACAATTGAAGAAATCAAAGAATTGTTTAAAGAAGCTTTCACTTTGACTGATGAAAACTTCCAACCAGCTATGACTCGACTACACGTTACAGATAACTGGGAGAAAGCTTTACGTGGTATGCAAGTCGAAAAAATTGCTAAGGATTTAAACTATTCATTTTTAGATGATGAATTAAAAGAATTAACTCTACTCCATAAAACAACTACTAAAAGAATTGTTAAGAAACGTATTGAGGATTTGCTTACTTATTGCAATTTCCATTATGAGTCAGGTATGCTTCATGATGGTGACTATGAACGTTTTTTGTAAAATAAAGGAGTACTAATATGTTTATCCCAAATAAAAAACAATATAACGAATTAACTTATGCTGAGAAAATTCTTGTCGGTTACATTTATGATTTATACTTCAAATGGCTAACTGAGCGTAACAGCCCAGCATTTTTGAAAAATTCTATGTTTTCCGACTTTGCTCGAATGATGAATTTTGATGATGAGTTGAAGTATTATGCTGACTATTTATATCTTTGTGACTATCAAGATGAAAAAAGGGAAAAAGTTAATGAATATAAATCAGTTGTTCCAAAATCCCCTCTTACAGTAGCAACAGATACTCTTACAGAAAAGCTAGAATCATTTCACGCTCAAAATCTTCCAGCGTCTAAAAGCTTTTTCCAAAAAATGTTTTCTAAATAAGGATGATGAGTTATGATTTGTTCAAAGATTTACTTAAGCCAATCTAATATATTTTTGCTTGATGATTTATTAGGTGATTTCTATGATGAATTACAAGCTTACCATAATAACTTGTTTATGAACTACGCTGAGGATTTAATCTTAGATAATTCTTCTTATTTCATTCTTGATGAAAGCAACACTATTATCGGTTTTTATTCCTTAACACTACAACTCTCATATTTTACGATACTTATACATTAAGTCAGAGTATCGTAAAATGAATTATGGAACTTCTATTATTGAATATTTACTAAAGAAAAACCCGAAACTTTGAAATTGAATTGTTCAATTAAAAAAATAAAATTGGAATTAGTTTTTTATAACAAATTTAACGGTACAAAAACAGTGAACGATGATGAAGTCACTTATGAATTAAAAATTTAGCTAAAAAGATAGCTTGATGCTATCTTTTTTTAGTATTCTTCATCTCTAACTTTTTTTAATATCCCCGCCCATAACTGGAGCAAAGTATTCCATTTTATCAAGTGTGATTGGAGCCAGTATAACTGTCTTTATCTTCCCATTTAACAGGTAGTAAATATTCTCCAATTCTTGACTTTTGTTTCTAACTTTTGTCATTTTAGATTTGTCAAAGTTTTTCAAATGGAATAGATCTATGACTCCGGGATGCTTTTACATAATCACCTGTATAGAGTTTTTTTCTTTATTTTTCTCTTAATCTATAAATAGCATTAGTATCCAATTTACGAGTATTTAGATTAGTTCTGATTTTTAAGAGTAGTAACAAATCCATTATTTGCTAATTCTTTAGCAACTGTTTGTGGGTCACGAGTCATATCTATTGAAATAGCTCTACCTCTTTTATCTGTACAAACAAATTCAGAACTTCCACTTCTTTGGTAATCTCTTACGAATTGCTCAGTAGCTACGAAATTAGAAACTTTAAGATTGTATTGATTAGTAGAGTTATCATTTCTGAATTTTTCTACTTGTTCTAATATTTCTGGGTGTAGAGTGCTGTAATCTTCATCTCTTAATTCAAAAGCACTATCGTGGCCAATTCCTAAAGTTCTTTCAAAAGTTTGAGCACCACTAGAGTGAGTTTTCTTAATCTCTAGTAATTGTGTTTCTCCATTTTCAACTACAGCTGCATCAAGAAGCTCTGGAGCACCAGTTTGAATAAACATTGAATCAGAGTCGTCACTGTAATAAATAGCACGACAGAATTTTTCTGAGTTATTTTCATTAGCAATGTCATAAGCACTTTCTAAGCTTTGTCTAGCATTAGCGATTAACTCTTTCATTTTATTTTCATCTACATTTGGAATAGCTCCATTTTGATTGATTGCATGCCAAGAACCATTCTTATCTTGTACTAAAACATTTCTTAATCCTAATGACTCGGCATAGCAAGAGCTCATATAACATTCATAGTCAAATCCTCTTTGTTTTACTCCAGTTATATCTTTTACTCTACTTGGCAGACTATTTTTATTTTTCATTCTCAAGTCAAAGCCGCTTGTGTCTAAAGTTCTGATTGTATTATCAAATCTAAGTCTATCAAAGCAATTATCTGCAAAGAGTTGAGCTGTTTCTGGGTCATCAAAGTGAGGATTGTAATCTCCATAGCGACAATGTACTTTAGCGTTACATAGTTTAACTTCGCCCCTTGGAGTTATATGATATTTGAGCATTAATTTTGAGTCCTTTTTTTAATTTTTTTATATCGCAAGTAAATGTTGACTTTTATGAGTTATTTTTTTGATAAAATGAATACGATTCGCAGTCAGGTCTTTTTAAATTGGAGCTAGATTCGGTTTAAATTTGGTAAGAAAGGAAAAATTTTTCTCTTTCTTTTTTTATTTTATATTGACAAAGTGAAATCTTTATTATATAATATAAAGCAAAAAGAAATGAAAGAGAGATAAAACAATGAGTAAAATTTAAATAAATGGTATAAAACAGAAAAAAAGAACAAACAGATTTGAGGGTTATATCCTTTGTTTCACGAGCAAAAAGACAACATTGAGTAGAAGTCTTTTCAAGTCGTAAGAATTCATTTATTAACACATGATGACGAAGAATTGGTTCCTATTTTTTTGGAGTTGGATAAAACAAGGCAAGAAAAGAACAATTTGAGTATGTATGTTTCTTTAAACAAAGCGCAAGCAAGACAGTTCAACATAGTCTTGTAAAAGGTGATGAATCAAGATTTGAATTAGGTGAGTCTCGATTCACGGGTGGCATGATTGCGAGATCGAAACGAGACAGCTTTGGAAAGTAAAGTAGTTTTGACTTTGATAGTGATGGTGAAAAAGTTAAAAGGTTTATCTCTGATTTAGCATTGAGTCATGAAGAAACAAAGAAAGTAAACAAGAGTTAGGTGAATTTAAAGTAGAAGTACAGATGAGTCCCTAGTATTATGCAGTTATTTTTAGAAGAGCGTTTTAAGACAGTGGAAGTTGAAGAAAAGTGGAAGAGATTTAGTGAGTACAAAAAGATGACTATATTGTGAGTGCTGGTATTTAAACGATTAGAAAAGGTTCTACAATGATTTTTCATTTTATTAAATATTTTTAATTTTTATTATTTTTAATTTCAGTATGGTTCAATCCTAATGGAAGTTTTGGCGATTTCCAATATTTCTGTATTTTTGTTTCTTATTTATGGAAATTCAATTTTTCGTAAATAGTTTATCGTCTGTTTTTCCTAATCTTTTTTTGTTCAATCTTTAATGGTATATTATGGAGTATTATTCAGCTTTCAGGTCATTTGGTATGATTCTGATAAAATATCTGTCACGATTCATGATGGATCGATTCTATTTCTAAAAAAATGATAAAGAGTAATGTTACAGTTCTGTAAATGCGATTTTTTTCAAAAGTTGAGTGTAATCCAAAATTTGTGAGCCGTAGTATGATTTACAAGATAGAAAAAGAAATTTTTACAAATTTATTGGTTTTGAGTTTCTAAAAAGAATATTTCTGAACTTTAAAAAGCATTAAAAGTTTTTATCTTGTCAAAAGAGAACAACATAGAAAGGTTTGTTAATGGTTATGAATTTAATATATTAGCATTTATTTTTTTCTTCTTTTTCTTGGTGACATCAGCTCAACAAAGGGATTGACTCTTTTCAATTCATGGTATCAATTGTTATAGTTGTAGATAACATAGTAGGGGAGATTTTACAATCGAGGCTATCTAAACGGTTTGGTTCCAAATTTTGTTTGGTGTAATATTCTTCTTTGAACTTTTTATTGGTGTGAGGGACGATTCTCAAGAGTCAGTTTCTTATAAGATAGATAATAAATTTAATTTCATTTCCGGACATATTTTTGAATTGTGCCCTTGGAAATATGATTTTTTTCAAAAGTTGATGTAATCCAAAATTTGTGGGTAAATATTATCAATTAGAAAAAAATTAAAATCGAGGGATGAGGCAAAAATTTTTCAAATTTTTATTATCAGAATTTTTACAAGAATATTTCTATTTTAAGAGTGTTTATAGTTTTTGCTGTAAAAAGAGAAAAAGCATAGAAAAGGATTTTTTTAATGAGTTCAATTTTTATGTACATCATAGTTTAATATAATGTGTATGAGTGCAATAAAAAAAACACAAAATCTAACAAAAAGGAGGTAAGATTATGAATTTAACAGAAAAAGAGATTATCTATTCAGATGATGAAAGATTTGATTTAATTAAAGAGTTATGTCATTTAAGTAAGAATCTATATAACGCAAGTCTTTATGATGTTAGACAATATTATTTTTGAGGTAAATCATATAGAATTTTAGCAATCACAATGTCAGTTTTGGTAAAATTAAAAATCACGGTATCATGAATTCAATCTCATTTGAAAATAGAAGTAATAAAACAAGTGAGGCAGACAATTTATCGGATTCTTTAACAATAAAGGTAATAAAAAAAGAAAAAGAACTAAATATAAAAAGATAAAAAAAATGAGTATAATATGAGTTTGGTTTCAAAATTGACAATATCTAAACAAATTGAGTTTGATGAAGATAAACAGAACTTTTGAATTTGTAGTACTATGTAAAAGAAGTTACAATCTTAAAAATTCAATCAGAAATCGACAAATGTAAAAAAATGGTTAAATTTGTTTATGATGAAGCAAATGATTTAATCAAATGTTTCAAGATTTATGAAGTTGAAGGAGCGAGGGCGAAGAAAGATAATTCAAGATATTTTTTTCAATTGAAACAAGTTTAAACAATATTGTGTCAATATACAATAACATTGGAATGGGAAGATTTATTATACAATGGCAGACGTCAAAAGTATTGAGCATGTTACAATAGAGGCGGGAACTCGTTCTGGACAAGCAGTGAAAAAAATCTTCAAGAAGATTAAAACAATTATCTTTCAAACGAAACAACAAAATTGATTATGAAATGCACAAAATCTCAAGTCATATTATCAATGAAGCAATAAAAAAACAATATTTCAAAAAAATCTTTATTGGTAATAATAATGGGTGGAAAAAAAAGGAATCAAAATAGGTAAAAAGAAATAATCAAGAACTATTAATATTCCACATACAAAGGCATTCAATCAAATATTATATAAAGGTTTATTGAATGGTATTGAAGTAATCTTTACAGAGGAAAGTTGTGAATTTCAAGGGCAGTTTCTTTGATAAGGATTATTTGGCAAAAATATGGTGAGTCTGATAATCACAATTTCAGTGGTAGAATTAAACGTGGGTTATATAGAGATAGTAAAGGCAATATATGGAATGATTTAAACGGGATGCAAATATTATGAAAAGGCGGTGAGATAAAGACTATAAAGGTATAAGAAAAAAACAAAAAGAAATGATGAAAAAGACGATTCTTATCACATTATAAAAGTAGCGTCAATTTGTTTTAATGAGAGTGTAGAGGTGGTCTGTAGGGTGTGGCATTATGAGGAGTTGAATCTAATTTAACAAATCTATAAAAATCAAATCACATTTAGTAACATTTGATTGAGATATTTATTTTAAGAGCGTAAAAGAAATAGAAAGGAATAATTAAAAATGAAAAAAATTTATAATAATTTTTTTCTAAATGTGGTGATATATTTGTGGTGGTAACAATGTACAAAAATGTTGTAATTGGAGTACTATATTTTTTGAATTCTTGGCTGTATCTTTTTCTTAATTTTTGTTTTGAGTAATGATTCTAAAAATTATCAGTATCAAATCCTGAACATTGGTGAGACTCATTGGCTTTGAGCTCAAATTCAAAGTTGAAAAGATTGGTTCTTACAAAGCAGATGAAGGATGTTACAAAGAGAAATGGGAAGAAATAAAAATCAGAGTCTAATTCATTTGGTAGAATTTCTAAACAAGAATTTCGTGGTGTAGAATGGAATAGTAAAAATCCTTTTAGCAGAATATAATAATTATTCAGGGCGGTTCTTTTTCTTAATATGATTCAAATCAAAAAAATCTTATTTGATGAAAGAAATGGTCAAATCCTATTAAGCGGAGCTTTCCTATGGCATGGTAAAATTTAATGATTTTGGAATAGTTCGAGAGATTTTTTTGAGCATGAATTTTGTACATTGCAGTGCTTTGGTATCAAAACAAAAAAATTCAATGATGGTGATTCAGATTTTTGAAAAGAAAATTGGTGAATTAAATATTCGTTCAAATAATGGTGGTGTAGTAAAGATTTATGAGTCAGGAATAGACAGAAACAAGGTGAAAAATGGATTTGAAGATGAGTGTGAAATTTTGATAATTCAGCGATAAATCAGATGAAGAAAAACAAACAAACATGGTGGTATATAAAAAGAAATATGATTTAAAAGGGAAGATTTCAATTTAGCAGTTTTTTTATTTTTATATTGACAAGTAATAAAAGTTGTTGTACAATATTGGTATAAAAAGAAATGAGGAAAAAAATAACAATGACAAAAGACATTAGAAATGAATTAGAGATTGCGTGTGAAAGCAATAAGAAATTTGAACAGAATTTTCACAACAGAGTGAATTGTGAAAATGAAGAAGAAAAGAAATCGAATTTTCAAAAAGCGTTGTGAATTTATTCATGGGTGCGTGATTTTTGAGACGAGTTTCGTTTGGAATCATAAAAGAAATCTTAGCATCAGTTACAATCCTTTTTTTGAGCTGGTGGCAAAATACAGTTTGGGAAAGATGTCTGAAAAAAATCAGAGCGAATTATTGGCATTTATCGAGCAATATAAGCAGAATGGATTCAAACATGGGAGCGATTTTTGAGTGTCGTTATATCGTCGTGAGTTAATCGGCAAAAACAGTTTAAGTGTTTTTTTCGATAAAGCATCAGTATATGAAAAAAAACAGTCAAAACGGAGCTATAGAAAGGGATAAATATGAAATTCTTTATCTCAATTGTTAATGTAAATCACAATGATTCTTGCGGGCATTTTGCATATGAGGGAGAAGCAAACGTAATGATTTCATCTTCGAGATTCATCTCTAAACAAATTGTTAAATTAAATTCTGGCTAATATGCAGTCATAAATTTCAATCTATCATAGAAATTTCAAAAGAACAAGATATTTTTTTGAGTTATGAGATACATATAAGGGAATCTCAACAGAATGAGTATTCTAATGATAATGATGTAGTTCATGGATGATGATAGTAAATCTGAAGTTTGGTTTCAGATTGGATTGCATGAGATTTTTAATCGAAAAAAAGTGGAAATCCTTTCCTAGTAGATAGTCGAAGTTGTGAGTCATTCAATTTCTGTACAAGTTTTGGGACTCATTCTTAAGGGTATTCTCAAAAAAATAGTTCTTTTTTTATATTAATGGTTGACAAAAGATATTTTTTTATTGTATCATATAGTATAAAGAAATGAAAACGAGGATTTAACGATGTTTGAATTTGCAACAAAAAAAGTGGTAATACAATTGAGTCTATTTACAGATTACAAGAAAATTGAATTTCAAAAACAAATGAGGAGCATTCAAGTATATTGAATCATTCTTAAATGGGACAGTGTTATGAAATTTAGAGCGGTGGTGAAGTTATTCTTGAGTACAAAAGTTATTGTTGGTAAAAGAAATGGTTGATCGATTTAATCAAACGGGATAATAGGGAAATGAAATCATGAGAAAGACAGTAAAGACATTAACAGTTACAGAATATAGATTGAGCAAAATTAAAAACAAAAAAGCGGGTTTTTATTAACGGGGGCAGGGGTAATCAATTCCTAATGGAGGAGATTTCAATATGCAGATTTAATATTTGCATCAAGGTGAATGGGCGTTTAGTAGTACAATGGGGCGTTATTTGTCAAAAAGAAATTATTTGGGTAATGTAATGAAAAGCAAAGTATTGAATTATCTAAACGGTATCTTTTGGAAAAAGTGTATCGTTGATGATTTGGAAGAAATTTACGATACATTAAAAGCATGAATTAGTTCATTGGGAACTATCTGTTCAAGGAAAGAATTTTTAGTGATGGTGATTATGGAACTGAACACAGGGTATATGAATTGAATATTGGTGAACTCAGGTTCTGGTCAATTCATAAGAGATTGAGTGAAACAGATTTAAGATGGCGTAAAAAGCACAAAATCTATCAAGGAGATAACAAAGAAGAATTTTTCTTGAAAGTCAGGTAAATCTTATTACAGACAAGTTGGTATTAGGAAAAAATATGGAATTTATAAAAGGTAGTTTGAAAGTCATGTTGGTTGGAATTGATGAAGTGAAGGGCTAAGGGAGTTTTTAAAATATTTTTTTAAAAAAATGTTGACAAGATGAAAATTTTGTTGTATTATATAAATATAGAAAAAAAACGAAATGAGGGAAAATCAAAATGAAATTTGTAGGATTTTAAAAACAACATTAGGGATGTAACAACATACAGTTATCAGAGCAACTGATTTCTTCGAAGAACGGTGAAAAAGTGGCAAAACATTCAGTTGGATTTTGGGGATAAAAGGAGAAGAATAGTAACATTTATCGTATCTAAAAGTCTGCAATGGTTGTTGAAAATTGGATGTGGAGTTAAGGTTTATTGGATTAAAAGTCATGACGAAAGTTGGGGTCACGTGGTAAGTAAAAGTATTCGATGCAGTGGTGAGCTTGTAACATTTATTTGGTATATGGGCAGAAACAGATAGGGAATTTCTATTTAGTCTAGTAGTTCTATTTGTTGTGGGGACTTTGTTTCTAAATCGTAACAGAACTTTTATTGGGGTGGTAATATGTTGAATCATATTGTCTTTAATAGAAACAGGCATGATTGAAAATTGAGTTTAAAAATCTAAGTAATAAATTTACAAGAAGCATATGAAGAAGAAGGTAAATATTTGTTTCTTGGTAGTCATTTTCATTTGGGTATAACATATATTTTTGTTGGAACTTTTAATTTGTTATCTTGGTAAAAACAAACATGGTGATCAATTGGCGTTTTAATTCTTACAGTGGAACTATTCTTTTTAATGAATATTGTTGTGAAGATATTTTTTTAAAAAAATATAAAGTTGGCGATCATTAGCAAAAAAACAATTCTTGAAAAAGAAAAAAATGACATTTTAAAATCAATTTTTTTATGGTTTTGATTTAAATGATGATGAGGTTATTGTTAATTCTAAAAAAATTGGAAATTAAATTGAATTATGATAGTCAGATTTTGGAAAAAAAATGAGAATCAGAGGCAAAAAGCAAGATGGGAAGAGTATAGAGAACGTAATGAGAGATAAATATTGTTTATAATGAAGAATTGGAAGAAATTGGGAGTCAATTAAAAGAGATTGAGTAAAAACTATCAAGAAAAAAATATGAAGAAAGTGTAGTAAAATAAAAAATGAGTCCTAAAGTGACTTTTATGGTTCTTTTTATTTGGCTGATTGAGATTTCTTCTGGTGAATTTCAAAAAGTCAATTCCATTTATTCTCTTACGATGTGTTTATAATTGTTTTTTTAATTTGGTATCTATTCTGTTTTCCTCTTAATTGGCTAACAAAATCAGAATTTCAATTATTAGCAAAAAAAGCAAATTCTTACAAGATGAATATTACAATATAAAAATTTGATTTAGGAAGTAAATATAAATTTAGAAATGCAATATATTGAGGGCGATTATAATAAAAATTGAATTTCAAAAGTTTTGAATCAAAAGGAACGAGTGGAATTTAAAAAAATATTAAAAAAATAATTAAAAGAGTTGTTGACAAGCAGTGCTTTTTTTGTTATATAATATAATCATAAAGAAAGAATAAAGAGGACAAAACAATGGCAAGAGAATTTTTGACAATCAATGGAGTTAATGTTGGACGTGAAGAAAATATTGTAAATACAGTAAAAAAAGCATTGGAAGATTGTAGATTTCAAAAGGGAGTAATCATTAAAGAACGAATTAAAAAAACGTGAAGTTTCAGTTGAGTTGCTGTGAACTTTCTTTTTGGAAGATAATGAAGATTATCTATTCAGCATTCATTATAGTAAAGATTCGTTTTTGATTAGTATTGGGAAGTAAAAAAATGGTGGTAAAGTTGTTTTATTTGAGAGAGTTTAATTAAATAGAAAGGAAAATATAAATTTTGATATTTATATACAGAGCATTCAAATTTTTTTAAAAAGGAAAGTATCAAATTTGATACATAGGTAATAACATGAAAAAAAAGTAGGAATTGTATTTGGCACTTTTGACAATGCACAGAGGTCATATTGAAATCAATTATAAAAGGCTAAACGTATTTGCGATTCAGTTAAAGTAATCGTATCGGAAGAAGGTGATAGAGGGTGATAATATTGGTTTGTCAAGATTCAAAAAGAACAAGCTGAAGTATTTAATGATGATTAGAACTGTGGAAGTCTCAAAAATTAGATGGAGGCGTAGAAATTTTGAGCAGAGGATGGGACGTTTGGTGAGATGGGATGCTTCAATGTATCGAATGGTAATAAAGATGATGATTTGGTCTTCTTTGTTAATGAAGATGAATATGTGAAGAATTACAAAAAAACGTGAACTAAAGGTGATCAGAAGAAAGGGAACTTGGAATTGGTGCAGTCTAATTCGTGAAAATCCTTTCAATATTGGAGTTGTTGTCGAAAGATTTAGAAGTTTGGTAGAAAGTTCTTGTATTGGGATGAGCTCTAATGGAAAGAGTGCTTGTTAAAGATTTAGGATTGTTCTGATGCGGTAACAAGTTTGGAATATGCAGAGAATGGCGAAACAGTAATAATGTTAGAGATGATGGTTTGGTAAAAGATTATTTCTGGGTTGTTAGATGGGCATGATGGAGATTTCTAAGGGCATCGGTCAGAGAAAATAAAGGGGATTTGGTTGTTGCGGTACAAAGTCTACAGTAACAAAGGGCTATTACGATTGTTGGGTCAAATGATTCATCATCTGATACAGATTTAGACATTAAGGCAGTTGAACAGCCCTACAAATCGATTGTTGGTAAAGAAAAAAATGGGATTTAATCTTATTTGTTCAGGCGTGGTGAATATGTTGATGATGGGTTCCGTGACGCGGGTATGGGCGATGAACAAATCAGACAAGCATTTACAGATTATCTATTAAAAAAATTGGTAAAAGAAAAATCAGCGTAGTAGGTAATCTTCCTTGATGAAGATTATCTTGGCAGATATAACAAGGCGATAAAGAAATTGAAATAATTTATAAGAGTGGTAGTGGTATGAAAAAAATTTACAATCAAACATTGCAGGGCAGCTCAAAACATTGAGCTATTACAGGCAAAAGCAAAAGAGTCGGATTTAAGAAAGTATTAAAAGGAATCTTTGATGATTTCTTTGGCAATCGAAGTTTGGGTGAAACAGGCATGGTTGTTAGTTCTTGGGGCTCTGTTCCAATCATTTTGGAATTTACAAGTGGAAATGAACATGAGTTTCTTAGGTTTAACATCAAGTTTAGTGGCATCTTATGTGTTATCCTTGTAGCAGAAGGTCGTGCAAATGAGATTTCCTATTCAGTTTAATCTCAAATATTATTTGGATTTCTAAAAACTATCATTGTCTAATTTGTTCTATGGTGAAGTTATGATTGCAGTATTTTACATTATCATACAGGCAATTGGAGTTTAGCGACAGTTGAAGTACGTGTTAAAAAAATGGTGAAACAAGTGAATTTGTCGATCGTAAAAGAAACATTCATGGATTACGTTAAATGGGTTTGAAATACTCATCTTTGTTGGTCTGGTTAGGGTATGGGATTCTTCTTCAAGGTATTGGTTCAGTACGTCCATTTAGGGATGATGCTTACAAATGGTTTGAGTGTTGGTGGACAAATCGGACAAATCAACGTTTCAGCGAAAGTATCTTGGGTATTATGGGTGATAGTAACGTATTCTCAATTTATCTATGGTGGGGAGTAACATTTCACATTCAAGGAATGTGGTGGGTTTGCTATTAAACAGTATCGTTGGTTGGTACAGGCTGGGTTAAAAGGGTGGCTAAATAAGGATTGATTTATTTCTCAAATAGGTTTATAATTAAAGAAAGGAGAATAAACATCATGACAGACAACACAACACAACAAAAAAAGATAATGTGCAAAAAGATTTTACGACAGCACAGAAGAAATCATTGCACAAATCGAAGCATTAAAAGCAAGAAGAAAAAAATTTATTATGAACAAGTTTGGCGAAGAAGAGTTCTTAGAATGGTACAAGAAACAAGATTTTGAGAAATTTATGAGGGAATCTGTTACAACAGACATGACAGCATTACATTCATTGATAATGAATTAGGTGAGTTATGATTCAACGTAGAATAAAGCATATCGTTTTGAAATAGAAACAGGTGGATTCGTTGGTTCTCATGAGAGTGCAGAACAGAGTGGTACGTGAAGTCAAAGAAGAAACAAACATTGGCATCAATTTGGGACTGATTGAACAATTAAAGAGTATTATCAACAGGGAGGGCTGGATTGGATTATTACAATTGGTTATATTGTTTATCTTCCTTATGAACAAGTTTTAGAAATACAGAGTAAGATGATGCGATTGAAGTTAAATTTATTACAATCAATGTTAAAGATAGTGAATTTCTATGATGGTGATAAATTGAGTGGTAAAAGATGATTTTTGGGGAAAAGGCATGATTTCAATTCAAAAAGCAATTTCTCGTATGCAAGGACACGATTCATGGAGCAGGAATTTCTTCAAAGTGACCGGATATGAGTTTGGTATTACAGAAATTTTTGAATCTTGTTAAAGGTGGCAGATAAAAATTTAATTCGTCAAAACGATGACTCGTGAGTATAAAATTTCATTATTGAAGTTGGTGTAAGGAGAAAAGAAGAGTTAAATCTCAAAGGATTTATAAATATAAAAGTAAGAATTTCAAAAAGAGCAATTCATATTGAGTACTCTTTTTGTTTAATAGTTATTATATCGTCATATTTTTCAACAAAAACAGTTAAGAGCGATTTTTCGATAAATGTATCTGGTTTGCAGTAAAACGAGTGAGGGTCATTATTTTTACAGTTTAAATTTTATTTATTTCTGTTGAGTAAATAAAGAAAATATTATATAATATAGTAACAAAAAGAAATGAGGATTTTTAATTATGGGTGTATTGATGATTACAAGAAAAAAAACAAAGAGTATGAGGCAGAAGTTTAAATTCTTTCTTGATTTTTGATAAGTATTTGGAAACATTCATCAAATGATGTAAGATTGAAAAAAATTTATTGTGATTTGTAATCCAAGAAAATAAAAAAATATAGTATGTGACGAATAGATTACACATTTTTAGTTGGGAGTGAAGAAGAAGCATATGAGTCAGGCGGGTGAAATGCAATTAGGGAGAAACGTGGTATTACATCAAGAATGAAAATATTGATAGCAAAAGTTTCATTGAGCATGGTCAACGAGACTATGGAGAGTAACATTCTCATTTAATAAAGAGGATTCTTTCTATAATTTTTGAGTTGTAGAAAAGAATTTAGTAACATCATTAGTTATTTTTTTATGGCATTGAAAAGTAAAAAGAAAGCACAGATTTTGGTGAGACTTTTCTTTTAAACATATAAATAAATAGTTTTCTTCTTTAGGAAGAAAGCAGATGTTTGAGATTTCTATATTGTTAATAGGGTTTTGATAAAAGTGAATCATTAAAATCATCAGATAATCAAAAGTCTGCAAGTTCTTTATTATCTTTATCTTTGATAACATAGTATCTTTTCTGAGTCTGAGGCATCAATAGTATCAGGGGCGGTTGGCTGAATTTATCTAAGTCATTAAAAACAAAATTATCTGAGTCTAAACAGAACTCTAAAATTTGTTCTTTATTTTTAACAGAACTTTGTTCTTTGAATTTTATTTTTCCAGATTTTGTAAGATTTCTGTTTCTTCAGCAGTCATATGTCTTAGTGAGAGGAGTTGATACAGCATTTTTCCATGGCTATCTTCTCTTTCTGGTTTTACATTCATCTTGGGTTGGATTGTCTGGGTCTATTCTAATATTTATATTAGTATTGTTATAAATTTTATCATGCTGTTTGTGGAAACATTTTACATTGATTGTTTTGAATCAATATTTGGGCATTATCCATTAGGATTTTTACATCTGAGTCAAAGTCTTTTTGATTTATCTATATTTTTCGTATGTTGGATAAAGGGTGATACTCTCAATTTCTAGAGCTCTATTCCTAATAGATTGTACAGGCAATTTATTTCTTTGATCTAATGAACTCATGTCTTTTTGTCAGCATAATTTTGGGACTCTTCCCTAGTTGGAAAAGTACAGTTAAAGAAAGGACAATTGCATTCTGGAATGCAAACATGGTGTTCAAAAGTCTTTCTTTATATGATGTTTGAGCATTTTTTTCAAAACTCTATTAAATTTGAGTAGTTAAATATATCAAACAGTGATTTAAAATTTTTTTAAAAATTGTTGACAAAATATATAAAAAGTTATATAATGGTATTAACGAAAAATGAAAAGGTACAAATAGTATGGAAAAAAATATTTAATTGAGATTTTTTTGGGGTCTATGGAAAGGGCGATGGCAAAAAGAATTTAAGAGTTTTATTGTAAATTCTATTGATGAATTGAAGATGGTATGAAAAGAGTATGAATGAGTATGTGATAATGATTATTACAAATCTGATTATGTAAAATTCATTAACGGTGAGACATCTTTTTGCAGTGTTCAAAAATCATTCAGGTGGTGGGACAGGGCGGGCGTATTCAATTCATCGGGATGAGATTTCAACGAGAAATTTGATGAAATTGAAAAAAAGAGTATCAAGAGAAAAAAACAAGCAGTATACAAATTGTTTGAACAGAATTAAATAAAGAAAAAGAGGATTTGACTCTTAATTTTGTTGTTTTGGTTTGGCGATCGTCATGATTTGCGTTTCTGGAACTTTATCTTTGCGACAGGGATATTACATTTCCTATCAATCAACAGATTCTTGACATTGTTGGAAATTAATTTTGTTAATTTCGGAGATAGAGTGATGTTTATGTAACAGGATTGAGTCGAGGCGTGATGTATTAAATTCAAAGTCTATTAAAGGAATTAAGTAAAAATTCAAGCATTTTTGGGAAAGCGAGTCTAACGAACTATTGATGATGTTGTCTTTGATAAATCATTCTAAGAAAGAAAAAAAGAAAGATTTTTTAAAAATTTTTTTCTTTTTTTGAATTTTATTGTTGACAAAATGAAATTTCTATTATATAATATAGTATAATAAAACAATAAATGAAATAAAGAGGAAATAACAATGGAAACAACAATCGCAATTCGAGTAAAAGTAGTTAGAGAGTAGTAGGGCATTTGCTGGAACATTGAGCGGATGGTCTGAATGAACGGAAGAAATTCTTGGGCGAGGTCAAAAGTAGTAGGTGCGAGTTTATTCTCATTTCGGTCGAGTTCAAAACATTGCAATCGGCTAAACGATATGAGCAGGGCATCCTTATCAAGATGAAATTTTGAAGAGGGTGGGTAACAAGAAGCAGAATTAAAAAAATTAAAAAGCAGAACGCAAAAAGCGAGAGTGCGAGTAGTACAGAACTTCTTTGATTAAGTTTCTTCTTCAAGAGAATGTGAAAGTTTCTCTTGGATTTCTGAAATCTAATCAATGATATTAAAAGCTTTTTCAAGTTGGGATTTATGATTTAACAAAGTCGTTGTTCTTTTTGAAGATTTAATGCGAGTTAAAAAGAGATACAGGATTTGGTGTGAGAATTTGAAGTTGGTATCCAACATGAAATTGAAACAGTAGAAACAAATCATGGTAAAAGGTATGATGGTATGAATTTTCTGGTGGTATTATTTCTTCTATTGAGTGAAGTTATCATTGACGTTGTTGGTATAAGAAAGGAAAAAAACAATGATCCCTAAAAAGAAATCAAGGATCTATTAAATTCTCAACAATATGTGGAGGTTGGAAGTGATAGTTTCTTCGGGTCGGTAAAGCAAATGAAAAAAACAATCGGCATAAAGCATTGTTGGAACAATTGAAAGCAGAAGGTAAATATAATTATTGGTTTGAGCTGTGATTTCAAATCAAAAAAAACAAACAGTGGAATATTCTTAGTGAGTATTGAAAAACTGTTTTGGTGAGGCTGAAAATAAATACGTGGGTAAATGGTTCTATTCTGATAAAGAACGGGCATGCGTGAAGCAGTAAAACGATTAAAAAAATTTGGTATAAAAAAAGAAAAAGTAATCCTTAATTGGATTGGTTTTTATTTTATTCAAACAAATTTTCTCTTGAACTTTCTTTTTTTGTATTCGTGGAATATATTTATGGTCTCAAAGCATTTTTGGAAAGCGAGTCTAACGAACATTGATGATATTGTCTTTGGGTAATCATCAATAAATAAATCATATTCGTATTTGTTATAGTTAAATTTATGTGAAATATATAAAAGAAAAAAACACAAATAATTATGTTTAGTGTTCATTCTGTAGTTAAGAATAATATAAATAATATACGGTGAATTTAGATTACATAAAATAAATCTAAAGGAGGTGAGAAAAATGAATTTAACGGAAAAAGAAATTATCTATTCAGTGATGAAAGATTCAATTTAATTAAAAATTTATGTCATTTAAGCAAAAAATCTTTATAATGCAGAACTCTATGATGTTAGACAATATTGAACTGAGGTAAATCATATAGAATTTGGCAATCTGAGAATCCCTATTTTTACAAAAAAAGATAACAATGGTGATTGTGTAAGATCCAGTCTTGTTTGAGTAACAAGTCTTAATGCAAGTGGGAGAGCAATTTTTTTAAGTTTTTTTAATAATAAATCTAACAAAAAAAGAAAAAGATACAAATATAAAAGATAAAAAAATGGGTATAACATGGTTGGCTTTTCAAAGTTGAGCATTTCCAAACAAATTGATTTTGATGGAGTAAAAAAATATTTACATTTGTAGTACTATGTAAAAAGGAGTTATAATCTTAAAAAAATAAAATCAGTAAATCTAATGTAAAAAAATGGTTAAATTTGTTTATGATGAAGTTAACAATTTAATAAAATGTTACAAAATTTATGAAGTTGAGGAATCAGAGCTAGAGAGATAATTCAAAGGTGAATTTCTCAATTGAGGCTGAGGGTTAAATAATATTGTTTCTATATACAATAATATTGGAATCAGACGTTATTATACAATGGCAGACGTCAAAAGTATCAATCAATATTACAACAAAATCAATGCAAAATTAAAGGTCAGAGTGACATCTAATATTAAATCTTCTAAAAGATTGAAACAATTATCTTTTAAGAGAAGCAATAAGATTGATTATGAAATGCACAAAATTTCAAGTCATATTATCAATGAGGCAGTAAAAAAATAACATTTCAAAAAAATCATTATTGGTAACAATATTGGTTGGAAAAAAAATGAAATCAATATTGGTAGAAGAAATAATCAGAACTTTGTTAATATTTCGCATGGCAGATTGTTTAATCAATTGTTATATAAAGGTCTATTAAATGGAATTGAAGTAATTTTCACAGAAGAAAGTTGTGAATTTCAAAAGGCAAGTTTCTTTGATAAAGACGAATTGGCTATTTATGGCGAAAATGATAATCATAAATTTTTCTGAGGAAAAGTAGAATAGAGCACGGTTTATATAAAGATAGTAGGGAGTAATTTATGGAATGGCGATTTAAATGGCGGCGGAAACATTATGAGAAAAGTTTCAGATAAAGCGGGAATATAGAGGAATAAGAAAAAAACAAAAGAATTGATGAAACGAGGCGATTCTTATCACATTATAAAAAGTAGTCAATTTGTAAAATGAGAGTGTAGAGGCATTTGCAGGTGGCAGTATGAGGAGTTAAATCTAATTTAACGAGTCTATAAAAAAATCAAATCATATTTTGAGTTTATGTTTGATAGCAAACTATGGTCGATTCAATAGATTTTTAAATATTTTTAAAATTCGGATTTGTTGTATAAAAAGTACATGGGCGATAGATCTATATTTATGATGATTTTTATCAGAGTGGAAGCTGAGGGTAATTCGTGGAAGAAGTAAATTACGTCAAAAAAAATAAAAAAATGATAAGACAGTAAAAAGAATTGGGTATTAAAGTAATTCTTTTTTTGTTTATAATAAAAAAAAGGACTAATATAGTTTCTTTTAAATTAAATCAAATAGAATTTTTATTTCTTGATTTTGTTTGTATTCTTCTGGTATATATTGATGATTTATTCAATAGAGGTAAATATTTTTAAAATTCAGAATTTATTAGTATAAAGTTCACATGGTTGATAAGATCTGTATTTCTCATTAGTTAATCTCTTTTCTGTAAATGGGAATTGTTCAGTCACAATCAACAGTCTTCAATTTCCTTGGTGCGTTTTATAATCTATTCAAAAAGCTTTTTGCAGTTCTTTCAAGCAAACGTAACATAGCTCAAATTGTTAATGATTGGGTTGGGTTTTGACTGACTAATAATCATAGCAAGTTAATTTATCTTCATAAAATGAATGATTGATAAATTGAAATTCTGGGTCTAATACAACAAAAACATGAATGGAGATTTCCAAAATAAGTGATTTCTTCAGTAAGGCATTTTTTGAAAAAGAAAATTGAATCAAAGAATACTTTTGGGCGGTGGTGGATAAATCTAAATCTAATGTGTTTAATGAATTTCAATATATCTATCTTGGCAATCTTTAATATTGAGTTGGTTTGAGTCTATTTCCATATTTTTGTGAAAATCATTAGTCCAAATCAAAAAAATGAAGTTGTATCATCATCTAAAATACAGTTAATATTATTTTTCAAAAATTACATAGTTTAGTATTCCATTTTCTAATGATGGCAATATTTTTTTGTTTGTTGATACTGAGTAGAATATGACATTCCTTTATATTTAAATTATAGAACTCATATTCATCATCTCGGTAACAATATTTATATTTTTCTTTCGGTGAGTCCTATGGATAATAAATAATCAACAGTTTTTTTATATTTTTCGAATGCAGCAGAGGGAATCAGTGAGTTCCATTCCTTTTCTTCTAGTTTTTTTCATTTTATCTAAGATTATTAGTAATTTACAGGTAATATCGATGGTAGAATTTTAATCTTGGGTAAAGGACTTTCAACAATAGAAAGCAACATTATAAATGTCTATATCCAATCCTCTCGAGATAAAATTGTATAATACGGGAAATTAAATTCTTGTGAGTATTGTTTGAAAAATCAAGCAGTATTGATTATTAAAAGTTCTTGTGAAAACAGACAATTCCTAAGCATTTCTTATAGTTGTCTTTATATCTAATATATTCTCTTAATGGAGTAGTTAAAATTTCTTTATCAAAAGTTATCAATTCCATTTCAAAAAGCTCTAGGTATGTGGGTAAAAAGTGGCTGAGAGTGTGTTGAGTTCATTGAATGGAATGTTGTTCTTTGGCGAGTATTTTTACGTTTAACAAATTGAGATTTCTTTTTATCTTAGTATTTAATAATAGATAATCTCTCAAGCGTTTAACAGGAGGCATCTGTGGCCCGAAAGATTTGAGGCAATGTAAATTAAATCTATTTTATCTTTCATTTTTTTATTTTTCCTTTGTTTTTCTATTTATTTTTATTATTCAAAAAGAAAACAGGGTAAATAGATCGTTTTGAGTCTTTTTTTAAAAAAAGAATTTGAATAGAGTCAGTAATCCTAGAATAAAGATGAATAAGATTAAGGATTAAAAATTTAAAGAATAGGGATGTAAAAGTTGTTGGCAGTGGTAGGAATATGAACAATCCTAAAAAAAGATGAGCAGGCAGAACATTGAAAAAAAACAATTAAATCTCTCATGAGTTTTGAGTCCTTTTTTTATTTTTTTATATCAGAAAATGGTTGACAAGTTTTTTTAAAAGATATTATATAATAGCACATAAAGAAAAGAGGTAAACAAAAAAATGAATAAAGTAACAAAATCAATTATTATCTTAGCAGGGAACAATTTGACATACTAACAGGTTGTGGTCAAATCCAAAGCTGAGTGGTTATCAAAAAAAATCGTGAGTGTCAAACAAGAAATCAAAGAAAAAAATCAAAATCTTTATATGAAAAAAAGCAAAAAGACAAAAGTCAATGGAACTTTAAAAATGAACATTCAAAGATTCTTCAAATTCAAATAATGATGTTGAGTCAGATTATGATGAAGCAAAAATTCCTAATATGTATCAAGTATTAGGTGAGGCAGAAATTGATGAAAAGCAAATTCTCTGTACATATTCATATTCACATGATGAATTAGACAGGATCTGGTGCATATGGATTAGTTAATTACAAAGCAGTAATGGATTCAAAAAGGATGGCGTGCGATTTTTGGACGAAATTCTGGACAAGCAGGGTGGTTTATTGGAAAGAAATCTAATAACAAAAAGGTTTCTGTAGGGAAAAACAATGGAAAAAAATTTATAACAGTTATTTTTATAATCATTACTCAAATTTGATTGGCGATTCTCTTGGTGGAAAAATGCTTATAAATATAATGTTATTGGTGGTGATAAATCAACAAAACGTTGGTAACAATGGTGATGGAGGTATGCAATACATTGAAAAAGAAAGTTAAAGATTATGTAGAACAGAGTAAAAAAACAATGTTTATTATGAAGTTAAAAACATATATAATGAGAATGAATTGGTTTCCTCGGGCATGTTGTTGTTGGCGAAATCAGAAGATGGCGTAATCAACGAAAAAAAGTAAAAGTGTTTAACAGAACTCTGGTTACGAAATCAATTATTCTGACGGAAGTTTTGGTAAAAAAATAATAAAAAAATAAAAGAGCAATTTAATATTGAGTACTTTTTTTAAAAATCGATAGTAATGAGTTATATAAAATTCAATTCCTTTTTTTAATTCCATAGAACTTTAATTCGTCTGAGTCTTATTTCTTTCCAAGTTAGATTTGGATTAGCAAGTTTCGTTACAGAAATTCCAGATTTCGTGAGAACTTTCTAATCTCTCTCATTTGTTGGAAATTGAAATCTAAATTATCAATAATTTTTAGGGTCAGGAAACATCATTGATGAATTTATTTATCTGATGTGAGTACTATTAGTTTGAATCCACGTTTATAGAAATAAAAGCAGTTCTTGAGTATTTTTTTGAATAGTAAAACAAGTCCATTGATCTAAAAATTCATATTTGAGTGGGAGCTGAGTCACTCCATTCTTTGAAAACTCGATAAATACAGTACAAAAGAATTTGAATCAAAAGTTTATCATTGTGCAGTCATCAAAAGGAAAAATCATCTAAGTTATCTTCTTCCTCTAGTACGAGCTATCAAATATTTAATAGTCCAAATAGAAAATTTAGGGGTAAGGTATTTCTCTATTGGTAATCCCTTTATCAATGAACTTTCTGAATAATATTCTTTTTCATGAAATTTGAGCGCGCATCTAAATTCATTTTTGTTGACATCAATTTCTTTATATAAATATATTCTATCAAAAGTCCTACAAATTTGCAATCTTTTGTTGATTTTTCGTTTTTATATAATACAATATAGTATAAAAATAAAGAAAAGAAGAAATTTGAGTATGGAAAAAAATGGAATGAATTTAAAATTACATATTCTAAAAGTTTTTATATTAAAGAATATAAAAGGTTACACATTTGTAGTATTTCAACTGAAAGTGAAGATTTGAATGGTTATGTGGGAGTGAGACTATTGATGAAGGAGTCCTGGACAAAAATCAAATAAACAAATTAGATTGTCATGGTGGGATTGTTTGGCAGGTAATTTGGATTGGATTTTTAAAATCAAAAAGCAACATATATTGGATTTGATTGAAAGTCATTTAGGAGATAAAACAGCTTTTGTGGGTATCTTTCCAAATTTTGGTTTTGGCGATTTGATTTGTCCTAGTGAAATTTGGCGTGATGAAGCATATATTGAGAAAGGTGTAAATCTCTTATTGAGGCAATTGATTGAATTGAAGAAAGGATAATAAAAATTATGAATAAAACAGACTAAAATTATTTCATTAGTAATTTCTCTAATTGTATTTGCATTTATTGGTATATGACATTGAAAACTTTCAATTTGACAGATTATTGAGTTCTTGGGCGGAGTGATTCTATTTGAGTGTTTGGTATATTAAGTTTTGGTGAAGATGGTGATGTAGTAAAGTGTTCCTAATATTGTAATTATTAGTGTTATTTCTATCTTTACAATTGAGACGAGTGAACACTAAAGTGTAGAAAATTGTTTCAGAGCAGGGGTTGATCTGATTTGATTCGAGTTGGAGTAAAAGATTTAATAGTGATTTTCCAAATACAGATATAAATAGAGTGATTTGATAAGGTTCGTAAAAGATTGGTAATTCTTTGATGGGAAAAATGATGATAAAGGGAATCAATTTGAGATTTCTGACGGTGAAAGACAAATTGGTATCAAAGATGGACATATCGAGTAACGTAGGATATGCAAGTTTTTATTCGTTGGGTAAAACAATCGTAAAGACGGTATTCAATATTATATTAAGATTAAGCTGAGTACAGGTAAAGGCGAGATTTGTTAAGTAGATAAAGGAATGAAATATGGTGCATCATCTTGGTTTGAGATGATGTGAGTGTAAAAGTCCGTAGTTCTTATCCTACAACAATGTTTGGCGAGCATCTTTTGAAGTTGACGATGAAGGCAATCCATGGTACGTGAGCGTGGTAAAGTAAATTTATCTTTGGGCAGGGACGATGGAGTAATCCTATTAAATGCAGTTGGTGGAGGAGTAAAGAATATTCATTGGTGATGAGCAGAATGGGTTGGGAAAAAGTGTTTATTCGTAACGTTATTCAACGTGTGAATCAACATTATGAGTTTATAAAAAAATGGTTTTGGGATCTATCTTCTCTAAAGAGGGTGTTCGTAAAACGACAGATGAGTATAAGTATATTACAATCGGTTCAGACATTTTATCTCTATGGGTGGGATTTCTGTTAGTGCGTGAAATTCAAATTTAGGTTCGTTCTTGTTAATATGAGGATCGTGGGAGCGAGATTTCTATCGTCATCTGTTGGGCGGAGACAAAGGCATGAAATCGGGAGGGTGCAGTACAAGAAAAAGGATATAATGCGTGAATTCTTACAAAATTAAATGGTCAAGCATATTGGTTGGTTTCAGTTTAAAGATAAAGGAAGTCTTATCAAAGTGTAGCTGTGTTAATGCAGAAGATTTCCAAAAGTTGGTATAGTAGTAATATTAACGAATTGATTAAAAGCGTAGTGGAGAGAAATCAATAATATTGATGAGGCGTTGGTGGAGAAAAAGTGAGGCAAAAGAAAAAAAGTTAATGGAGTTATTGAGTTCAATCAAGACACAAGTCGTTGATGGTGAGTATTGTTGAGTTAAAAATCAATGATAAGATTTACAAGATTGAGGCTAATAAAAAGTACTGTGATGAAGAAAATTTCCTAGAAGTTAATCAGACTATTTCGGCTGAAACAGATGAAAACAATTTCCTATCAAATATTAGTTTTGAATAAAATAATAAGGATTTGAGTCAGAAATGAGTAATCTTTTATTAGTACAGTTTAAAGCAACGTTGCTAAAATCATGAATGATTTATCGACTTTCAAACTATAAAATCGAGCTATGGACGGAGTACGGTCTCTGAGTAATATTTGAGTCATTCTTCCTATCCCTTATTTTTTTATACAGTCTTTGTTGTTTACAAATCAAAAGAAAAGTTATATAATATAGTATAAATAAATGAAAAAGGGGCTGTAAAATGAAAGTAGAAAAATATTGGTATTAAAAAAATATTGGCTACAAATGAACTTTCTTGTTGGAATCAATTGGAATGGAATATTTGGTTAGAGCACTGGTTATATTTTGGATTCACGGAATTGATTCTAGCAGAGCTTAAAAAGCAATATCCTGAGTCTGAATTTAAAAATTTCTGATGTGATAGTAAAAATCTGTTCGAGCAATTTTTTTAACTCGAGGCGATTGAATAGTATTCTTAAAAGGATTGCTAATATAAGTAATCCTTTTTCTTTATCTTAGTTTATAGTGGTGTTTATAGTGATTTATAGCAGTTTATAGTAAATAATATTTTTAAGTCTTTGATTATTCTGTAGCGATGGTAAATATTATTGCTGGAAGAGCAATAGCATTAAATTGGAATATTATTGACCCTAAAATCATAAAATCAATTATATAAATTTAAAAGTGAAAAAAATCTAGTCATTTAAGTTATGATTATAGCATTTGGTTTTTAATTAAAATTTATGAAGTAGTTCTTAGTTCTGAGCTATTCTTATGAAATAATATTTTTGTATAATTGGTTATTATGTAGCGATAGCAATTACGTATATGTTGAGGGCTACAATGCAATCATTTCTAATTCATTTAGAGTAATTTCTCCTAAAATTAGTAAAATTAGAGTAATTTTACTCTAATTCTTCTTTTCTTTACTAAAAAGATAGTACGAAAGTAACCTGACTTTTTACGTAAAAAAAGCAAGTTGTGCTATATTTAGAATAAGTCAAGCTGAGTTTAAGCTTATTTTTATTATGCAGCTAATAGATTAGTAGTAGTTATTGAAAATTTATTAAGGTTCATTTTCAATAATTCTATTTAGCTTTTTCTGTAATGTTGTAACTATTTCTTGGTAGAGTAGTGCTGAAATCAGAGTATTCCATTTCAAAGATAAGATTATCTTTAAGTTCATCTAATAATGGATTTAAAACACTTCTGATAAATGATTCTACTTCTACTGCTGAAGCAATAGTCTTTTTACCGTAAGTTTCATTTGTTAATTGTGCTGTTTCTTTATCTAGTTTATAAATAGTTGTATAATGACCATTTCTACTATTAAATCTTAAATCTTTGATAATAGAGCTTAATTCATATGCAAGATTAACTCTAGCAATAATTTGATTTTTATTATTATCTTCTAAGTCATGTAGAAGAAGATATGTTTGAACTACATCATTACTATTTATATGAACTGCTCTTTGATTTCTTTTTAAATCTATGTAATAAAGTGTTAATTGAATAGTTATTGTATTTACTCTTTGTAAATACTTTTGTTAGTAGCTAAGTTTGAAACTGTTTTTAATAAATTGCTCTGTTCTTTTATCTTTTCTATACTTGTTGAAATTAGTTAAGATACTTTGTGCAAATTCATCAGAACCAGTGTAGCTACCTTTTTTTAACGAGTGCTTTTCTTTGGATTAAAACAACATTATATCTATCATATAGAGCAAATGCTCCTTGAATAATTGCTTCTAAAGAAATTTCTAATTCATTAGCTAGGAAAGCAGTTTTAATTGAAGTGTTAATAGCTCTAAATCTTTGGAAGAATTTAGCTACTTTTTTTGGAGTTGTCTTTCTTTAGCAACAGTCCAATGATTAGTATTTTTCTAAAGTGGTAATAATATTAGTTGCTTCTTCTAATCTTTGAACTTGTTGGATAGCTCTTTCTGTATCAGTTAATTTTTTATATTCTTGTTTTTCTGCTTGTGGAGCAATGTCAGAAATAAATTGGTTAACGAAGTTTAAAGGTCTTTGCATTAAATCGTTGCCACTTCTCAAGCGTCTAAAATTATTCATATAATTATTATGAGCTGGATATGAGAAGAATTTAGTTACTTTATTACGAGCTTCAGCATATTGTTTTTCTCCAACAATACCTCTCAAACGAAGCTCTTTCGCTAATTCATCTTGATTAGCATAATAGTAATCTTGATTTTCCGAAAAAATGGCTGCAACAGAATTAGTAGGATTTACATAAGTTCCGTAGCCATGACCATAATTCAATCCACATTCAACGTAATATGCTTCTTCAGCAGCTTTATGCAAGCTATTGATATATTTATTACGTTTAATATAATAGAATCCATGGTCTCTCTTAAATGTAAGATGGTTATATGCTACATTACCTTTTAATTTACGGATTTCGGAAATAATTTGTTTTACTTCCTTTTTATCCAACGGTTCATTTAATTGTCTATTAAATGTTTTAAGATTACTTGCAATATTACGAGTAAATCCTAAAAATTGTAAGCATTTTTCCCTCTACCTTTAAGAGCCTTGGCTCTATAACCTCTAACAATCTCATTTTTTTCTTTCATCTTGTTGAAGTAATAATCTTTTTAACTTCTGAAACATTTTTTTCAGAATAGATTCTTTACTACTTGATAAAAGTCTATGAGGGGTTAAAGATAAACGATACAACTTATCGAAATCTTCAAGGGTCAAATCTTTTTGGGATAATTTTGTTTGAGTATTGATTAGCTCATCAAGAATAGAAGCATTTTCGATAAATAATTTGATTTTATTGTACACGCAGCTTGGCAAATCGCCACGGAACAAATTGACAAAATTGCTAATTGAGATTAAAAAATCTTGATAAGTGATTTTGTCTTTTTTTGTTCTAAATGCTTGTACAACAGCTTTATTTTCAGTTGTATAGAATTTAGTTCTGCACCCGGGCACACTCATTTTTTGCATAATACTTTGTGTAGTATTAGCTACTTTTAATCCTTTTTTATTTTTATTGTTTTTGTCATGATACTCTTCGTACTCTTTAAGAGTGTGAGTAGTCAATCCTAACAAATAACTAAAAAAATAAAGCTAATCACATCTTTAATATTTTTTTAAATGGTATTTAGTTGTTTGTGTTAATCTAACTGGTTTGTCAAAATTAAAATAAACATGAAGTCCATTACCAGAATTTACAATCATATTAAAAAGGTAAGATTTTATAGTAATGTTCCATATAGTGCTCTAAATTTTTGGATAGTTTCAAGATTAGTTGGGTCTACATCTAAAAGCAATGCTATGTAGATAATCTAATTCTTTATTTTTTTAGCACTAGTACCTGGTGCAAAAATAAATTCTTACGTTGTTAATATTAAGTCTAGTTAAATCTAAGCTATCTTTATCACCATTAAGAAAACGACCTGAAATTTTCCAAATGTCTTTATTTCTTAAATCTCTATCTGAAACATAGAATGGAACTGATTGAGTAGATTTAGCTTTAGCTTTCACCTCTGGGAATTTAGAAGAAATACAAGCAACATCATCTAAATCTTGTATTTCATCTAAAAATAAAAAAATTTGACGAGTAGCTTCTTCTTTACTAATTGGTTCAAAGTAATTACTAAGGAACTCATTTTTTTCAAGTTGTACTCTTCAAATTTTTGATAAGTTGCTCATATTTCAATTCTCCTTTTTAATTTTTTTAGTTTTTTTATATCAATTTAGTTTTTTTATATGAGAAGCGTTTTTTTATTATACAATGATTCAATTTTTTTGAAACGAAGTCGAAAAAAATTGCATATTATTAGTAAAATTATTGGTTGCTAAAGCTGTTACAATTTTATGAGAATCATCAGTAGAATAATAATATGCTTTCAAGCAATCAAATTTTAATCCTTTTTTTCAACTGCTTTTTTTAATATATCCTTTTGCTCTTCATAAGAGTAATCTGGGTGATTATCACTTAGAAGCTCGCATGCTCTCAAAAAAACTCAATAGCATCTTCTAACTCCTTGTTATTCCACCCATATTTATTTCTATAAGATATATCTTTATCTATAGCTTCCCAATGCCTCTTAACCCATTCTTTATCAGGTTCTTCCATCATTTTATAATAATAATATTTTGTTTGATATTCAGCGTCATAAATTTCTTGAGCTATCATAGAAATATATTGTTCTCTATCCATAAAAAAAAGCTCCTTTTATTTTTTTATTATTCTTTTTTTAGTTATAGCTAATGAAAACAAGAAATAAATTTCATTGCTTGTTATAGTTAATTTTTGATTTTCAGTTGTTATTAAGACTGATTTTTTTAGGGTTGTTATATCGTCATAGTTTTTAATGCTAAAACAGTCAAAAACTGATTTTCGATAAATGTATCGACTTTTAGAGTAAAACAGCTTAGAATTGCTTATTCTTGATTTAGTAAAAAAACAAAAAGAGTAGATTTCTCTACTCTCTTTAATTAAAAATTTATTTAGGACGGTGCCGACCCGCCATTTAGGCAATCTTTTACTTTCAATTCTTTCAAATTGTACGGTTTGAATGAATTTGATTTCAGCCATTGCCCGGTTCGTGAGCCCTTTTCCCGGGTTAGAACTCTAAACCTTCCTCTATCAGTAATTAACCTACCAAATAAAACTTATACAGTTATATAATCAAGAAAATTGATTTTAAAAAATATCCAAATATTTCTTTTGATAATTACAATAGGATTGTTATTGAGGATTTAGATGTTAATTCTATGAAAATGAACAAGAGATTATGTAAATCATTACATAGAAATGCTTTTTCTCGTTTTTAAAAAAAGAAAAATGATTGATAGTTCGAAGAATATAATGTAGAATTTATACTGCTATAGATATTTCCCGCCACCCAAACTTGTTCAGAATAGCTCATGTCAAGACTCCCTGATGAAAAATTATTTTTTTATGCAGATAAATATGCAATGACCACAATACTTATGTTTGTTATAATTGTAGCCACAATTCAAGATAGAACAGAAAATGCTATTTTGAATTTAAACCATTATGGAAAAATAACGTTAATTAAAAAAAATTTACCAATTTTTATATTACTATTGACTTGTTCTGTTTTTTTCTGCTCGTTAAATAAGAATGCTGAACAATCGACCTCTGTGACTTCACTTATTGCTTTTTTCTCAAGAATAATTTTTGTTGGAATGCTTTTGAACACGCACTCGAGGAAACTTTGAATATAATAAAACTCCCTTATATACAGAGCTATTGATTGCCATATCTGATTATACTTCAACACACTTTCTACACCTGCTGAAAAACAATTGATTAAAGACGCTAAAGAAAATGTCCCTTATGAAAAATATTAGCCAATCTTATGCTCGACCACCCGTGATGCACTTTTTACTCTAGCTCAAGATTTTCAATCTCAAATGAAATTCGTAGATCTGCTCCAACAATTTGCTCATCGAATGACTCACTTTTTCTTTGAATTGCAATCTGTTTAATATTTGACTTTTTAAAAATCAATTTGTTATTATATAACTATAATTTATTTACTAGCTTTCAATTACTGATAGAGGAAGCTTTAGATTCCCAACCCAAAAGTCTCCACGAACCGTGCCACTGAAATCAAATTCATTCAAACCGTACAATTTGAAAGAATTGAAACCAAAGATTGCCTAAATGCTCACCGTCCTAAATAATTTTGACTAAAAAGAGACTCAGAGAAATCTACTCTTTTTGTTTTTTTACTTAAATCAAGAATAAATCCCACCCCACTGTTTTACTCTAAATCGATACATTTATCGAAAATCGCCCTTGACTGTTTTTACTAAAACTATGACGATATAACAACCCTAAAAAAATCGTCCCTAATAACAACTGAAAATCAAAAATTAACTATAACAGCCCAATGAAATTTATTTCTGTTTTCACTGCTCATAACTAAAAAGAATAATAAAAAAATAAAAGGACTCTTTTTTATGGATAGAGAACAATATATTTCTATGATGCTCAAGAAATTTATGACGCTGAATATCAAACAAAAATATTATTATTATAAAATGATGGAAGAACCTGATAAAGAATGCCTAAGATCTGGGAGTTCATAGATAAAGATATATCTTATAGAAATAAATATGCTGAATAACAAGGACTTAGAAGATGCTATTACTCTTTGAGACGCCGCACTCTAAACTGATAATCACCCAGATTACTCTTATGAATACTGCATGATATATTAAAAAGTTCCTGAAAAAGGATTAAAATTTGATTGCTTGAAAGTTCCATTATTATTCTACTGATGATTCTCATAAAATTGTAATGCCCCCTGCCAACCAATACTTTTTACTAATAATATGCAATTTTTTTCGACTTCGTTTCAAAAAAATTGAATCATTGTATAATAAAAAAACGCTTCTCATATAAAAAAACTAAATTGATATAAAAAAACTAAAAAAATTAAAAAAAGGAGAATTGAAATATGATCAACTTATCAAAAATTTGAAGACTACAACTTGAAAAATGATCCCTACCACATTACTTTGAACCACCACCAAAGAAGAGTTCACTGTCAAATTTTTTTATTTTAGATGAAATACAAGATTTAGATGATGTTGCTTTGTATTTCTTCTAAATTCCCAGAGTTTTTGTGTTCAGTCTCAAATCCCACTCAATCATTCCCATTCTATGTTTCAGATAGAGATTTAAGAAATAAAGACATTTGGAAAATTTCTGTCGTTTTCTTAATTTTTCGATAAAGATGCCTCTAGATTTAACTAGACTTAATATTAACAACGTAAGAATTTATTTTGCACTGCTCACCACGCTAAAAAAATAAAGAATTAGATTATCTACATGCCACTGCTTTTAGATGTAGACCCAACTAATCTTGAAACTATCCAAAAATTTGTATCACTATATGGAACATTACTATAAAATCTTACCTTTTAATATGATTGTAAATTCGCCAATGGACTTCATGTTTATTTTTAATTTTGACAAACCTTAGATTAACACAAACAACTAAATACCATTTAAAAAAATATTAAAGATGTGATTGCCCTTATTTTTACTCATTTGTTAGTATTGACTACTCACACCTTAAAGTACTACGAATACCACCATGACAAAAAAACAATAAAAATAAAAAAAGGATTAAAACTACTCAATACTACACAAAACCATTATGCAAAAAAATGACGTGCCCGCAGAACTAAATTCTATACAACTGAAAAATGTTCGTTGTATGTTCACTTTAGAATAAAAAAAGACAAAAATCACTTATCAAGATTTTTTTAATCTCACTCGCCAATTTTGTCAATTTGTTCCAAAGCGATTTGCCACCTGCGTGTACAATAAAAATCAAATTATTTATCGAAAATGCTTCTATTCTTGATGCACTCAATCAATACTGCCAAACAAAATTATCCCAAAAAAAGATTTGACCCTTGAAGATTTCTGATAAATTGTATCGTTTATCTTTAACCCTCATAGACTTTTTATCAAACTACCAAAGAATCTATTCTGAAAAAAATGTTTCAGAAATCTCAAAAGATTATTACTTCAACAAGATGAAAGAAAAAAATGAGATTGTTAGAGTTTCATACCCGGCCCTAGCTAGAGAGGAAAATGCTTACAATTTTAGGATTTACTCGTAATATTGCAGCCCAATCTTAAAACATTTAATAGACAATTAAATGAACTGTTGGATAAAAAAAGGAATCCCAAAACAAATTATTTCCGAAACTGTAAATTAAAAAGCCAACATGCTATAACCATCTTACATTTAAGAGAGACCATGGATTCTATTATATTAAACGTAATAAATATATCACGCTCTGCATGTTCGCTGAAGAGTCTCACTATGCTGAATGTGGATTGAATTGTCCTGCTCACGGAACTTATGTAAATCCTACTAATTCTGTTGCACCATTTTTTTCGAAAAATCAAGATTACTATTATGCTAATCAAGATGAATTGCTAGTTACTCCCCGTTTGAGATTTTCATTGTTGAGAAAAACAATATGCTGAGATTCGTAATCACTCAACTAAATTTTTTTCTCATATCCAGTCCCATAATAATTATATGAATAATTTTAGACGCTTGAGAAATCTCAACGATTTAATGTGAAAAGACCTTTTAAACTTGTTAACCAATTTATTTCTGACATTGCTCCACTAAAACTTTGAAAAAAACAAGAATATAAAAAAATTAACTGATACAGAAAGTACTCATCCAACAAAATTCAAAGATTAGAAGAGCTCAACCAATATTATTACCACTTTAGAAAAATACTAATCATTGACTGTTGCTAAAGAAAGACAACTCCAAAAACTGCTCAAATTCTTCCAAAGATTTAGTACTATTAACACTTCAATTAAAACTGCTTTCCCTGCTCAATGAATTAGAAATTTCTTTAGAGTCTCACTATTCATGTATTTGTTCTATATGATAGATATAATGTTGTTTTTAATCCAAAGAAAATTCACCCTGTTAAAAAAAGCTACCACACTTCCTGATGAATTTGCACAAATCATCTTAACTAATTTCAACACTCACAGAAAAAGATAAAAGAACAGTACTCAATTTATTAAAAATACCTCAAACTTGCTTCACTAACAAAGTTCATTTACAAAGTACTCAAATACAATAACTATTCAATTAACACTTTATTACATAGATTTAAAAAGAAATCAAAGCATTCATATAAATACCAATGATGACTCCAAACATATCTTCTTCTACATGACTTAGAAGATAATAATAAAAATCAAATTATTGCTAGACTTAATCTTGCATATGAATTGAAATTCCCTATTATCAAAGATTTAAGATTTAATACCAGAAATCTCATATATACAACTATTTATAAACTAGATAAAGAAACACCAATTAACAAAATGAAACTTACAAAAAGACTATTGCTTTCCCAGAAACTCAGAATCATTTATCAGAAATCGTTTTAAATCCATTATTAGATGAACTTAAAGATAATCTTATCTTTGAAATGGAATACTCTGATTTCGCCACCACTCTACCAAGAAATACTACAACATTACAGAAAATTTCAAATAGAATTATTGAAATGAACCTTAATAAATTTTCAATAACTACTACTAATCTATTGCCCGCATAATAAAAACAGCTCTAAACCCCGTCTCTGACTTATTCTAAATATACCAACTTGCTTTTTTTACGTAAAACTGTCACTTTTCAGCCTACTCTTTACCAAAGAAAAGAAGAATTAGATCAAAATTACTCTAATTTTACTAATTTTAGGAGAAATTACTCTAAATGAATTAGAAATGATTGCATCAGCCCCAACATACTGCTTCAATTGCTATCGCTACATAATAACCAATTATACAAAAATATTATTTCATAAGAATGCTCAGAACTAAGAACTACTTCATAAATTTTTAATTAAAAACCAAATGCTATAATCATAACTTAAATGACTAGATTTTTTTCACTTTTAAATTTATATAATTGATTTTATGATTTTGGCTCAATAATATTCCAATTTAATGCTATTGCTCTTCCACCAATAATATTTTAGCCATCGCACAGAATAATCAAAGACTTAAAATATTATTTACTATAAACTGCTATAAATCACTATAAACACCACTATAAACTAAGATAAAGAAAAAGGATTACTTATATTACCAATCCTTTTAAGAATACTTATTCACTGCCTCCCGACTCAAAAATTGCTCGAACAGATTTTTACTATCACATCAGAAATTTTAAATTCAGACTCAGGATATTGCTTTTTGTACCTGCTAGAATCAATTCCTTTTGAATCCAAAATATAACCAGTCTCTAACCAAATATTCCATTCCAATTGATCCAACAAGAAATCTCATTTTAGCCAAATATTTTTAATACCAATATTTTTCTACTTTCATTTTACACCCCTTTTTCATTTATTTATACTATATTATATAACTTTTTCTTTTGATTTGTAAACAACAAAGACTGTATAAAAAAATAAGCTAGGAAGAATGACTCAAATATTACTCAGAGACCAGTATCCCGTCCATGCCCGATTTTATAGTTTGAAATCGATAAATCATTCATGATTTTTACCAACGTTGCTTTAAACTGTACTAATAAAAGATTACTCATTTCTACCAATCCTTATTATTTTTATTCAAAACCAATATTTGATAGGAAATTGTTTTCATCTGTTTCCCTATCATCTGATTAACTTCTAGGAAATTTTTCTTCCATCACATCTACTTTTTACGCTCCAATCTTGTAAATCTTATCATTGATTTTGTACCCAACAATACCACCATCAACGACTTGTGTCTTGATTGAATTCAATAACTCCATTAACTTTTTTTCTTTTGCCTACTTTTTTCTCCACCACTCCATCAATATTATTGATTTCTTCTCCACTACGCTTTTAATCAATCTGTTAATATTACTACTATACCAACTTTTTGGAAATCTTCTGCATTAACACAGCCAAAATTTTGATAAGACTTCCTTTATCTTTAAATGAAAACCAACGCAATATGCTTTGACCATTTAATTTTGTAAGAATCACCATTATATCCTTTTTTTCTTGTACTGCACCCCCGATTTCATGCCTTGTTCCACCAACAGATGACGATAGAAATCTCGCCTCCACGATCCTCATATTAACAAGAACGAACCTAAATTTGACTCATCGCCAACAGAAACTCACCACCATAGAGATACAAAATGTCTGAACCGATTGTAATATACTATACTCATCTGTCGTTTTACGAACACCCTCTTTAGAGAAGATAGATTCCAAAACCATTTTTTTATAAACATACATGTTGATTCACACGTTGAATAACGTTACCTGAATAAACACTTTTTTCCAACCCATCTGTCCATCACTCAATGAATATTCTTACCCTCCACCAACTGCATTTAATAGGATTACTCCATCGCTCCCTGTCCAAAGATAAATTCTACGCAACTCACGTACCATGGATTGCCTTCATCGTCAACTTCAAAAGATGCCCCGCCAAACATTGTTGTAGGATAAGAAATCATGGATTTTACACTCACATCATCTCAAACCAAGATGATGTACCATATTTCATTCCTTTATCTACTCTAACAATTCGCCTTTACCTGTAGCTCAGCTAATCTTAATATAATATTGAATACCGTCTTTACGATTGTTTACTCAACGAATAAAACTTGCATATCCCTACTGTTACTCGATATGTCCATCTTGATACCAATTTGTTTTTCACCGTCAGAAATCTCAAATTGACTCCTTTATCATCACTTTCCCATCAAAGAATTACCAATCTTTTACGAACCTTATCAAATCACCTATTTATATCTGTATTTGGAAAATCGCCATTAAATTTTTTACCCAACTCGAATCAAATCAGACTCACCCCTACTCTGAAACAATTTTTCTACACTTTAGTTCACTCGTCTCAATTGTAAAGATAGAAATAACACTAATAATTACAATATTAGGAAATCCTTTACTACATCACCATCTTCACAAATTACACCCTAATATACCAAACACCTCAAATAGAATCACTCCGCCCAAGAAATCCAATAATCTGTCAAATTGAAATTCCAATGTCATATACCAATAAATGCCCAACACAATTAGAGAAATTACTAATGAAATAATTTTGCTCTGTTTTATTCATAATTTTTATTATCCTTTTCTTCAATTCAATCAATCGCTCAATAAGAGATTTACGCCTCTCTCAATATATGCTTCATCACGCCAAATTTCACTAGGACAAATCAAATCGCCAAAACCAAAAATTTGGAAAGATGCCCACAAAAGCTGTTTTATCTCCTAAATGACTTTCAAATCAAATCCAATATATGTTGCTTTTTAATTTTTAAAAATCCAATCCAAATTACCTGCCACCAATCCCACCATGACAATCTAATTTGTTTATTTGATTTTTAGTCCCAGGGCCCTCTTCATCAATAGCTCCACTCCCACATAACCATTCAAATCTCACTTTCAAAAGTTGAAATACTACAAATGTGTAACCTTTATATTCTTTAATATAAAAACTTTTAGAATATGTAATTTTTAAATTCATTCCATTTTTTTCCATACTAAATTTCTTCTTTTCTTTATTTTATACTATATTGTATTATATAAAAACGAAAAATTCAACAAAAGATTGCAAATTTGTAGGATTTTGATAGAATATATTTATATAAAGAAATTGAGTCAACAAAAATGAATTTAGATGCGCGCTCAAATTTCATGAAAAAGAATATTATTCAGAAAGTTCATTGATAAAGCTGATTACCAATAGAGAAATACCTACCCCTAAATTTTCTATTTGGACTATTAAATATTTGATGCCTCGTACTAGAGGAAGAAGATAACTTAGATGATTTTTCCTTTTGATGACTCAGCCAAATGACAGCCTTTGATTCAAATCTCTTTGTACTGTATTTATCGACTAAAGAATGGAGGACTGTCCCACCCATCCAAATATGAATTTTTTAGATCAATGGACTTGTTTTTACTATTCAAAAAAATACTCAAGAACTGCTTTATTTCTATAAACGTGGATTCAAACTAATGTATCTCACATCAGATAAATAAATTCATCAATGATGCTTCCCTGACCCTAAAAATTATTGATAATTTAGATTTCACTTTCCAACAAATGAGAGAGATTAGAAAGTTCCCACGAAACTCTGGAATTTCTGTAACGAAACTTGCTAATCCAAATCTAACTTGGAAAGAAATACACTCAGACGAATTGTTCTATGGAATTGAAAAAAAGGAATTGAATTTTATATAACTCATTACATGATTCTTAAAAAGTACTTCAATATTAAATTGCTCTTTTTATTTTTATTATTTTTACCAAAACTTCCGTCAGAATAATTGATTTCGTAACCAGAGTCTGTTAAACACTTTTACTTTTTTTCGTTGATTACGCCATCTTCTGATTTTCACCACCAACAACATGCCTATGAAACCAATCTCATTCTCATTATATAGTTTTTAACTTCATAATAAACATTGTTTTTACCTGTTCTACATAATCTTTAACTTTCTTTTTCAATGTATTGCATACCTCCATCACCATTGTTACCAACGTTTTGTTGATTTACCACCACCAACAACATTATATTTATAGCATTTTTCTCCACCAAGAGAATCGCCAATCAAACTTGAGTAATGATTATAAAAATAACTGTTATAAATTTTTTTCCATTGTTTCTCCCACAGAAACCTTTTTGTTATTAGATTTCTTTCCAATAAACCACCCGCTGTCCCAGAATTCGCTCCAAAAATCGCCACGCCATCCTTTTTGAATCCATTACTGCTTTGTAATTAACTAATCCATATGTACCAGCTCCTGTCTAATTCATCATGTGAATATGAATATGTACGAGAATTTGCTTTTCATCAATTTCTGCCTCACCTAATACTTGATACATATTAGCGAATTTTGCTTCATCATAATCTGACTCAACATCATTATTTGAATTTGAAGAATCTGAATGTTCATTTTTAAATCATTGACTTTGTCTTTTGCTTTTTTTCATATAAAGATTTTGATTTTTTTCTTTGATTTCTTGTTTGACACCACGATTTTTTTGATAACCATCAGCTTTTTGATTTGACCACAACCTGTTAGTATCAATTGTCTCCTGCTAAGATAATAATTGATTTTGTTACCTATTCATTTTTTTGTTTACCTCTTTTCTTTATGTACTATTATATAATATCTTTTAAAAACTTGTCAACCATTTTCTGATATAAAAATAAAAAAAGGACTCAAAACTTCATGAGAGATTTAATTGTTTTTTTCAATGTTCTGCCTGCTCATCTTTTTAGGATTGTTCATATTCCCTACCACTGCCAACAACTTTTACACCCCATTCTTTAAATTTTTTTAATCTTAATCTTATTCATCTTTATTCTAGGATTACCGACTCTATTCAAATTCTTTTTAAAAAAAGACTCAAACTATCTATTTATCTGTTTTTTCTTTTTGGAATAATAAAAATAAATAGAAAACAAAGGAAAAATAAAAAAATGAAAGATAAAATAGATTTAATTTACATTGCCTAAATCTTTCGACCACAGATGCCTCCCTGTTAAACGCTTGAGAGATTATCTATTATTAAATACTAAGATAAAAGAGTCTCAATTTGTTAAACGTAAAAGTACTCGCCAAAGAACAACATTCCATTCAATGAAATTCAAATACATCCTCTGTCACTTTTACCCACATACCCTAGAGCTTTTGAAAATGGAATTGATAACTTTGATAAAGAAATTTTTAACTACTCCATTAAGAGAATATATTAGATATAAAGACAACTATAAGAAATGCTTTAGGAATTGTCTGCTTTAATAAGAACTTTTAATAATCAATACTGCTTGATCTTTCCAAACAATACTCACAAGAATTTAATTTCCCTGTATTATACAATTTTATCTCGAGAGGATTGGATATAGACATTTATAATGTTGCTTCTATTGTTGAAAGTCTCTTACCCAAGATTAAAATTCTACCATCGATATTACTGTAAATTACTAATAACTTTGAGATAAAAATGAAAAACTAGAAGAAAAGGAATGGAATCACTGATTCCCCTCTGCTGCATCTCGAAAATATAAAAACTGTTGATTATTTATTATCCATAGGGATCACCGAAAGAAAAATATAAATATTGTTACCAGATGATGAATATGAATTCTATAATTCTAAATATAAAGGAAATTCATATTCTACTTTGTATCAACAAACAAAAAAAATATGCCATCATTAGAAATGGAATACTAAACCATGTAATTTTTGAAAATAATATTAACTGTATTTTAGATGATGATACAACTTCATTTTTTTGATTTGACTAATGACTTTCACAAAATATGGAAATAGACTCAAACTCAAACCAATATTAAAGATTGCCAAGATAGATATATTGAAACTCATTAAACACATTAGATTTAGATTTATCCACCACGCCCAAAGATTCCTTTGATCCAATTTTCTTTTTCAAAAATGCCTTACTGAAGAAATCACTTATTTTGGAAATCTCATCTCATGTTTTGTTGTATTAGACCCAGAATTTCAATTTATCAATCATTCATTTTATGAAGATAAATTAACTTGCTATGATTATTAGCTCAGCTCAAACCCAACCCAATCATTAACAATTTGATGCTGTTACTGTTTGCTTGAACTGCAAAAAGCTTGAATAGATTATAAAACGCACCAAGGAAATTGAAGAGCTCGTTGATTGGGGACTTTGAACAACTCCCATTTACAGAAAAAGAGATTAACTAATGAGAAATACAGATTCTATCAACCATGTGAACTTTATACTAATAAATTCCGAATTTTAAAATATTTAGCCTCTATTGAATAAATCATCAATATATACCAGAAGAATACAAACAAAATCAAGAAATAAAAACTTCTATTTGATTTAATTTAAAAGAAACTATATTATTCTTTTTTATTATAAACAAAAAAAGAATTACTTTAATAATTCAATCTTTTACTGTCTTATCATTTTTTTATTTTTTTGACGTACTTTACTTCTTCCACTGAATTACCCTCAGCTGCCCACTCTGATAAAATCATCATAAATATAGACTTCTATCGCCCAGTGTACTTTTATACAACAAATCCGAATTTTAAAAATATTTAAAATCTATTGAATCGACCATTGGTTTATCAAACATAAATCAAAATATGATTTGATTTTTTTATAGACCTCGTTAAATTAGATTTAACTCCTCATACTGCCACCTGCAAAATGCCTCTACACTCTCATTTTACAAATTGAGTGCTACTTTTATAATGTGATAAGAATTGGTCGTTTCATCAATTCTTTTGTTTTTCTTATTCCTCTATAGGCCGCTTTATCTGAAACTTTTCTCATAATGTTTCCGCCGCCATTTAAATCGCCATTCCATAAATTACCCCTACTATCTTTATATAAAACTGCTTTATTCTACGGCCAGAAAATTTATGATTATCATTTTCGCCATAAATAGGTAATTCGTCTTTATCAAAGAAACTTGCCTTTGAAGTATAACTTTCTTCTGTGAAAATTACTTCAATTCCATTTAATAGACCTTTATATAACAATTGATTAAACACCCATGCGAATATTAACAAAAAGTTCTGATTATTTCTTCTACCAATATTGATTTCATTTTTCCAACCAATATTGTTACCAATAATGATTTTTTTGAAATGTTATTTTTTTACTGCCTCATTGATAATATGACTTGAAATTTTGTGCATTTCATAATCAATCTTATTGCTTCTCTTAAAAGATAATTGTTTCAATCTTTTAGAAGATTTAATATTAGATGTCAATTCTGACCTTAATTTTGCATTGATTTTGTTGTAATATTGATTGATACTTTTGACGTCTGCCATTGTATAATAACGTCTGATTCCAATATTATTGTATATAGAAACAATATTATTTAACCCTCAGCTCAATTGAGAAATTCACCTTTGAATTATCTCTCTCAGCTCTGATTCTCAACTTCATAAATTTTTGTAACATTTTATTAAATTGTTAACTTCATCATAAAACAAATTTAACCATTTTTTTACATTAGATTTACTGATTTTATTTTTTAAGATTATAACTCCTTTTACATAGTATCTACAAACTCTAAATATTTTTTTACTCCATCAAAATCAATTTGTTTGGAAATACTCAACTTTGAAAAGTCCAACTATGTTATACCCATTTTTTTATCTTTTATATTTGTATCTTTTTCTTTTTTTGTTAGATTTATTATTAAAAAAACTTAAAAATTGCTCTCCCACTTGCATTAAGACTTGTTACTCAAACAAGACTGGACTTTACAATAATCGCCATTGTTATCTTTTTGTAAAAAAATAGGATTTCAGATTGCTAAAATTCTATATGATTTACCTCAGTTCAATATTGTCTAACATCATAGAGTTCTGCATTATAAAGATTTTTTTGCTTAAATGACATAAATTTTTAATTAAATTGAATCTTTCATCACTGAATAGATAATTTCTTTTTCCGTTAAATTCATTTTTCTCACCTCCTTTAGATTTATTTTTATGTAATCTAATCCACCGTATATTATTTATATTATTCTTAACTACAGAATGAACACTAAACATAATTATTTGTGTTTTTTTCTTTTATATATTTCACATAAATTTAACTATAACAAATACGAATACTGATTTATTTATTGATGATTACCCAAAGACAATATCATCAATGTTCGTTAGCACTCTTCCCAAAATGCTTGAGACCATAAATATATTCCACGAATACAAAAAGAAAGTTCAAGAGAAAATTTGTTTGAATAAAATAAAAACCAATCCAATTAAGGATTACTTTTTCTTTTTTTATACCAAAATTTTTTTAATCGTTTTACTGCTTCACGCATGCCCGTTCTTTATCAGAATAGAACCATTTACCACGTATTTATTTCAGCCCTCACCAAAAACAGTCAATACTCACCAAGAATATCCACTGTTGTTTTTTTGATTTGAAATCATAGCTCAAACCAATAATTATATTTACCTTCTGCTTTTCAATTGTTCCAACAATGCTTTGCTGTCGATTGTTTTTTTCATTTGCTTTACCACCCTGAAGAAACTATCACTTCCAACCTCCACATATTGTTGAGAATTTAATAGACTCTTGATTTCTTTTAGGACTCATTGTTTTTTTCCTTTCTTACTACCAACAACGTCAATGATAACTTCAATCAATAGAAGAAATAATACCATCAGAAAATTCATACCATCATAGCCTTTTACCATGATTTGTTTCTACTGTTTCAATTTCATGTTGATACCAACTTCAAATTCTCACACCAAATCTGCATCTTCTTTTACCCGCATTAAATCTTTCAAAAGAACAACGACGTTTTGTTAAATCATAGTCCCAACTTGGAAAAAGCTTTTAATATCATTGATTAGACCAGAAATCCAAGAGAAACTTTCACATTCTCTTGAAGAAGAATTCGAATCAAAGAAAGTTCTGTACGACTTTCACCCAGCTTCTTTGCGTTCTGCTTCTTTAATTTTTAATTCTGCTTCTTGTTACCTACCCCTTCAAAATTTCATCTTGATAAGGATGCCCTGCTCATATCAAGCTTTACGATTGCAATGTTTTGAACTCGACCGAAATGAGAATAAATCCGCACCCTTACTACTCGACCTCACCAAGAATTTCTTCCTGTTCATTCAGACCATCTCACTCAATGTTCCACTCACTCTCTACCATCCCTAATTCATTTTACTGAATTGCGATTGTTGTTTCCATTGTTATTTCCTCTTTATTTCATTTATTGTTTTTATTATACTATATTATATAATAGAAATTTCATTTTGTCAACAAAAAATTCAAAAAGAAAAAATTTTTTAAAAATCTTTCTTTTTTTCTTTCTTAGAATGATTTATCAAAGACAACATCATCAATGTTCGTTAATCGCCCTCAAAATGCTTGGATTTTTACTCTAATTCCTTTAATAGACTTTGAATTTAATCAACGCCCAATTCAATCCCTGTTACATAAACATCAAATTTATCTCCGAAATTAACAAAATTAAATTTCCACCAACAATGTCAAGAATCTGTTGATTGATAGGAAATGTAATATCCCTCGTCGCCAAAGATGTTCCCCAGAAATCGCAAATCATGACGATCGTCCAAAACCAAAACAAAATTAAGAGCTCAAATCCCTTTTTCTTTATTTAATTCTGTTCAAACAATTTGTATACTGCTTTGTCTCTTGATACTCTTTTTCAATTTCATCAAATCCCTCGTTGAAAATCTTTACTCCGATGAATTGAATACGCCCGCTCCGTCCCACCACCTGAATGATGAACACTGCAAAAAGATGCTCACCGTTAATGAATTTTATATAATCAGATTTGTAATAATCATTATCACATACCATTCATACTCTTTTCATGCCACCCTTCAATTCATCAATAGAATTTACAATAAAACTCTTAAATTTTTTTACCACCGCCCTTCCATAGACCCCAAAAATCTCAATTAAATATTTTTTTCCATACTATTTGTACCTTTTCATTTTTTCGTTACTACCATTATATAACTTTTTATATTTTTGTCAACAATTTTTAAAAAATTTTAAACTACTGTTTGATATATTTAACGACTCAAATTTAATAGAGTTTTGAAAAAAATCTCAACATCATATAAAGAAAGACTTACACCCTGTTTGCATCTCAGAATGCAATTGTCCTTTCTTTAACTGTACTGCTTTTCCAACTAGGGAAGAATTCCCAAAATTATGCTGACAAAAGACATGAGCCCTAATAGACAAAGAAATAAATTGTCTGTACAATCTATTAGAATAGAGACTTTAGAATTGAGAGAGATCACCCTTTATCCAACATACGAAAATATAGATAAATCAAAAGACTTTGACTCAGATGTAAAATCTAATGATAATGCCCAAATATTGATTCAAAATTCAATCAATGTAAATGTTTCCACAAACAGCATGATAAAATTTATAACAATACTAATATAAATATTAGAATAGACCCAGACAATCCAACTCAAGATGAATGTAAAACCAGAAAGAGAAGATACCATGGAAAAATGCTGTATCAACCTCCTGCTCTAAGACATATGACTGCTGAAGAAACAGAAATCTTACAAAAACTGGAAAATATTCAAAGAACAAAGTTCTCTAAAAATAAAGAACAAATTTTAGAGTTCTGTTTAGATCAGATAATTTTTGTTTTTTTAATGACTTAGATAAATCTAGCCAAACCGCCCTCTGATACTATTGATGCCTCAGACTCAGAAAAGATACTATGTTATCAAAGATAAAGATAATAAAGAACTTGCAGACTTTTGATTATCTGATGATTTTAATGATTCACTTTTATCAAAACCTATTAACAATATAGAAACTCAAAGCATCTGCTTCTTGAAGAAGAAACTATTTATTTATATGTTTAAAAAGAAACTCACCAAAACTCTCAGCTTTCTTTTTTTACTTTTCAATGCCATAAAAAAATAAATTCAATGATGTTACTCAAATTCTTTTCTACAACTAAAAATTATAGAAAGAATCCTCTTTATTAAATGAGAATGTTACTCTCACAAAGTTCGTTGACCATGCCTCAATGAAACTTTGCTATCAATATTTTTCATTCTTGATGTAATACCACGTTTCTCCTAATTGCATTTCTACTCCACTGACTCATATGCTTCTTCTTCGCTCCCAACTAAAAATGTGTAATCTATTCATCATACCATATTTTTTTATTTTCTTGATTACAGTCACAATAAATTTTTTTCAATCTTACATCATTTGATGTGAATGTTTCCAAAATACTTATCAAAATCAAGAAAGAATTTAAACTTCTAGCCTCATACTTTTGTTTTTTTCTTGTAATCATCAATACTCATAATTAAAAAATCCCTCATTTCTTTTTGTTACTATATTATATAATATTTTTCTTTATTTACTCAACAGAAATAAATAAAATTTAAACTGTAAAATAAATGACTCTAAGCTGTTTTTACTGCAAAATTCAGATACATTTATCGAAAATCGCCCCTAACTGTTTTTAGTTGAAAATATGACGATATAATAACTATTAAAATAAAAAAAGAGTACTGTCACATGAATTGCTCTCTTTTGAAATTTCTACTTTTATATTTATAAAATCTTTGAGATTTAACTCCTTCTTTTTCTCCTTACACCAACTTCAATAATGAAATTTTATACTCACGAAATCGTTTTGACGAATTAAATTTTTATCTGCCATCTTTAACAAGATTCAAAATTTCTGTAATACCAAACTCACATCCGCTACTTGAAGAAATCTCCAGCCCATGAATCGTGTCCTGCATACGAGAAATTGCTTTTGAATTGAAATTCATACTTTCTGCAAAATCATCTTTTACCTACATCTATCACCATCATAGAAGTTCACTATCTTTAACATTGATTGTAATAAATTTAACTTCAATCGCATCATCTTACTCTGTATTTCTAAAACTTGTTCATAAGGAAGATAAACAATATAACCAATTGTAATAATCCACCAGCCCTCGTCCTGATACAGCCTTTAATTGTTCAATTTCGTCCCAAATTGATACTCATGTTTGTTTCTTCTTTGACTTCACGTACTCGCTCTGTTCTGCACTCTCATGAGAACCAACGAATCCACCTGCTCTACTTCAAAACGATATGCCTTTACTCCCTACGTTGAATCATACCCACCCTAATCTCATTATCAATGAATGTAAATGCTGTCATGTCTGTTGTAACAGATTTCCCTCATAATTTGCCAAATCTTGTTTCTTGTACCATTCTAAGAACTCTTCTTCAGTAGCAACTTGTTCATAATAAGTTTTTTCTTCTTGCTTTAATGCTTCGATTTGTGCAATGATTTCTTCGTGTGCTGTCGTAAAGTGTTTGTACATTATCTTTTTTTGTTGTGTTGTGTTGTCTGTCATGATGTTTATTCTCCTTTCTTTAATTATAAACCTATTTGAGAAATAAATCAATCCTTATTTAGCACTTTTAACCCAGTTGTACCAACCAACGATACTGTTTAATAGGTAAACCCAGTACATTCCTTGAATGTGAATGTTAGTTCCCCACCATAGATAAATTGAGAATACGTTAGTTAATACCCATAATCGCCAAGATAAGTTAGCGAAACGTTGAGTTTGTCCGATTTGTCCACCAACACTCAAACCATTTGTAAGAGCATCTCTAAATGGACGAGCAGAACCAATACCTTGGAAGAAGAATCCCATACCTAACCAAGCAACAAAGATGAGAGCAAAGTATTTAACGTAATCCATGAATGTTTCTTTACGAGCGACAAATTCACTTGTTTCAGTATTTTTAACACGAGCAGTTAACCAAGCATAAACTCCAATTGGTTGCATGATAATGTAAAATACTGCAATCATAACTTCACCATAGAACAAATTAGACAATGATAGGTAGAAGTAAATAATATTTGAGATTAAACCGAATAGGAAGTTACTTGCACGACCTTCTGCTACAAGGATAACACATAAGATGCCAGTTAAACTTGATGTTAAACCTAAGAAGTCATGTTCATTTCCACTTGTAAATTCCAAAATGATTGGAACAGAAGCAAGAACTAACAAGTATAGCCAGGCACCTAAACTTCGATTAGCAAAGAAATCATCAAAGATTCCTTTTAATACTTTCTTAAATCCGAGTTCTTTTGCTTTGCCTGTAATAAGGCCAATGTTTTGAGGGATAGCTGCAATGTTTGATTGTAAATTTTTCATACCATCACCACCCTTTATAAATTATTTCACTTTTTTAATAGCCTTGTTATACTTCGCCAAGATAATCTTCTATCAAGGAAGATTACCTACGCCGATTTTCTTTTACCAATTTTTAATAGATAATCTGTAAATGCTTGTCTGATTTGTTCATCGCCCATACTCGCGTCACGGAAACCCATCATCAACATATTCACCACTGCTTGAACAAACAAGATTAAATCCCCTATTTTTCTTTACCAAACAATCGATTTGTGAAGCTGTTCAACTGCCTTAATGTCTAAATCTGTATCAGATGATGAATCATTTACAATAATCGTAATAGCCTTGTTACTGTAGACTTTGTACTGCACAACCAATCCTTTATTTTCTTCACTCGATGCCCTAGAATCTCCACGCTACGCCCATCTAACAGCCCAGAAATAATCTCTACCAACCATCATCTCTAACATTATTACTGTTTTCGCCATCTCTTGCATATTCCAAACTTGTTACACGCACTCAGAACAATCCTAAATCTTAACAGCACTCTTTCCATTAGAGTCCTATTCCAATACAAGAACTCTTACTAAACTTTGTAAAATCACCGATAAATCTCAATATTGAAAGGATTTTCACGAATTAGACTGCTCAATTCCAAAGTCTCTTTCTTCTGATTGACCCTTAGTTCACGTTTTTGTAATTTTCACATATTCATCTTCATTAACAAAGAAGACCAAATCATCATCTTTATTAGCCATTCGATACATTGAAGATCTCATCTAGCCAAACGTCCCAGCCCTCTGTGGCATATTGGCTCTCATCTAATTTTTGAGACTTCCACAGTTTCGAATCATCATTAAATACTTCTTGGAGTCGTTTTGAACTGACAAACCAATATTATCACCCTCTATCACCTTCTTCCTGATACGATTACTTTTAACTGAATCGCAAATACGTTTAGTCTTTTATAATTAGGTCAATATGACCTCTGTGCATTGGGGCAACAAAGCAAAATACAATTCCCTACTTTTTCATAGTTATTACCTATGTATCAAATTTGATACTTTCCTTTTTAAAAATTTTGAATGCGTTTCGTATATAAATATCAAAAATTTATATTTTCCTTTCTATTTAATTAAACTCTCTCAAATAAACAACTTTACCACCATTTTTAGGTCAATACTAATCAAAAAACGAATCTTTACTATAATGAATGCTGAATAGATAAGTCATTATCTTCCAAAAAGAAAGTTCATTTGCCAACTCAACTGAAACTTCGTTTTTAATTCGTTCTTTAATGATTGGCTTTTTTGAAGTACAATCTTCCAATGCTTTTTACTGTATTTACAATATTTTCTTCATGTCCAACATTAACTCCATTGATTGTCAAAAATTCTCTTGCCATTGTTTTTGTCCTCTTTATTCTTTCTTTATGATTATATTATATAACAAAAAGCATTCGCTTGTCAACAACTCTTTAATTATTTTTTTAATATTTTTTAAATTCCACTCGTTCTTGATTCAAATTGAAATTCAATTTTATTATAATCGCCCCCAATATATTGTATTTCAAATTATATTTACTTCCTAAATCAAATTTTATATTGTAATATTCATCTTGTAAGAATTTGCTTTTTACTACATTGAATCTCTGATTTGCTGAGCACAACAGACGCAGAAACAGAAATAGATAGCTCAAATTACAATTATAAACACATCGTAAGAGAATAATGGAAATTAAGTTTTAGCACTAGAAGAAGTTTATCAATTAGGCAAATAAAAGAACCATAAAATGCTTTAGGAATATGTTTACTTGCCACTTTTTCATATTTTTCTTTGATAGTCCACTCAATCTTTTAATCAGCTCCACCTTCCAATTCTTCATTATAAACAATATGGCGGTCCTCATCACGTTCTCTATAGCACTCTTTCCTAGTCCTTGCTTTTTGCTCTCTGATTCTCATTTTTCGACTACCACAATTCAATTTACCCAATTTTAGAATTAACAATAACCCTCACCATCATATAAAACTCAAAACCA
>BNJS01000637.1_pt1 | contig 55734 bp, 96 predicted proteins | sample 8540461 | NCBI WGS metagenome assembly BNJS01 (sample SAMD00202454, study PRJDB9452) | human saliva metagenome | isolation source: human saliva | place: Japan
GGGCCGACATAGAGCTTCATGGCGGTCTCCGGTCGAGTCATGGAAGCGTCCATGGTACTCCTTGCCGACTGGGCCCTGCCTGAAGCCGTAGGGCATGTCATGGGCGCGGAACTCAATGTTGCTGCAGCAACCGGTCTGCTGCACGCTGCAGCCCTTGCAGGATGCTGTCGGCCACCGGTGTGGAAGCCGGGAGGAAGCCGGTTCCTGATCTTCTCGATGACAGTCGGTGTCCGGACCGCCAGCGTGTCGATGATGTCGGCTGCCGATTCGTTGTTCATGCCGATGACACCGTGTCGTTCGGCCAGACCTATCCAGTGGCGGCGCAGAATGTCGCGCATGCGCCAATGGGCTTGTTTGCCGCGTACCGCCATCGCCAGCCGGGCGCGATGGGGCGACAGTTTGCCAGGGCCTTCCCCCAGAACCGGATAGGCCGACATCACGTCATACAGCGGCGCCAGGGTGTAGTGCCCTTGCGGAAGAAGCATGAGGCTGAAGTTCTTGGCATGTCCATCCGTGGCGCACAGCATCCAGAACAGGATCTGTGCCTGGGCAAGAACGTGGAGCCTGTCCTGTTTTAGCGTTGTCCGAGTGAGCAGCAGCGACAGGGATGCGATCCATGCCGCCGCCGTCCGATTCGTACTCAGATGCGGAGGAACGCCCAGCGCCTGACACATGTCTTCCTGTGGAAGCCGCAGCAGGCGAGCCGATGTCGGCATCGGGGAAGGCCTGCAGATCCGGTGGCGCTCTGCATGACTGCGCTCGCCAGGAGGGTGACTCCAGCGCCGGTCGAAGCGCTGTACTGCCAGAACCTTCTGGTCGTCGAACTGCAGGGGGGCGCAATGAGCCGTTTTCAGACCGAACTCACGCAGGATTTCGGCACAGAGCCATTCGTTCTCGATGGAGTGGCGAAGATCCAGCTGCATGTTGCCCACCAGTCCGATGGGCAGTTTGAGAATGTGCGTAGTGGGCAGGCTGCCACGTGGGCGGAACCACTGCCCGTTCTGAAACAGCAGCGCCGTCTTTTCCCGCGCCTGCCAGAGAGATTCGGAAGTCGTCTGCATCGCCATCGTAGGGGTTCCGGATATCGCTGCGGGACACGCTGCGACGCAGCAGGCTCGCGATATCGGCACTGGACAGTGGCGTGGCTTCACGCTGGGGAAATCGCGCGGTGTCATGCCGTCAGGCAGTATCTGCAAGGCGCCTACACAGTCATGGCCAATCTCGGCCAGCAGATCGAAGGCCACTGTGGTCGGGGTGCGATACCTTTGTGCAATCCGCTCGCGGATACCCCTGGCTGTCGGGCAGCAGATTCAAAGAAGGCGCGGACGGCAGGTCCGGAAATGGGCTGATCGGCAGGCGGAAAGCGGCAATGACAGGAGAGGGGCGCCCCAGTGGGTGCTGTACCCATTCCGGGGCGTAATGCAAGGTCTCCGACACATGCGACGGCCGCTTCCAGTGGCCGACGAACAGCCCATTCATCCACAATCCCAAGACATTCCTGCGGCGTGCGGACATGGCGTCTCACCAGGCAAAGGGGGCGGAGTCGTCAGGGGCTTGTACGGCGCCGGATGGAGACGCACGGGCAGGCGTCGTCTCATCATGATCAGCCGCAGAGGCTACCGAAACGGCAGCCCCTTCGGCACGGTCCTGCCGCAGCACCAGCGACACGCCCAGCAGGCTCAGCAATGCCATCAGGCGTTCGGCGCTCATCCGGTGGGCGTTGCGCTCCAGGCTGGAGAAGGTCTGTTGGGTCACGCCCAGGCGACGGGCGGCTTCGGCCTCTGTCAGCCCGGCGGCCTTGCGAAAGCCCTGCAGCAGCATGGGAAGCTGTTCGGGAATCTGGACGCGGAAGTCCTGAGGAAGGGGGCGATCAGGCATGTACAGGCCATAGACTGTATTTTGATGATACATAGTATAGCCTGTATTTCCGTCATACAGCCTATGAACTGTATCGGTCAGCCCCTATCGCCCCGCACTCGCGCTGCTTTCATCCCCCGCCCGAACCCGCGCCAGCAGCACCTGCAGCGGGTGGCGCAGCTGGCGGTGGGCCATGCGCTTGACCTGGCTGCGACAGGAATAGCCGGTGGCCAGCGCCTCGCCGGCTGTCTCGGCCGGGCGGTCCACCTGCGCCTGCCACGATTGCGAGTAGATGAGGCGCGAGGTGGCCAGGTTGCGGGCCTCGTGGCCATAGGTGCCGGCCATGCCGCAGCAGCCGGTGGCCTGCACCTGCAGCGTCAGACCGAAGTGGCGGAACACCTTCACCCACTGGCCGTTGCTGTCGGGCTGGTTGGTCTTCTCGGTACAGTGGGCCAGCAGGCGATAGGTTTCGGGGAATCCGATGTTCTGGCGGGTATCACCGTTCGGGCTGGCGGCATCGGTGGCTGTCGTGGCGGAGGGGGACAGAACCTCAGCCAGCTTCCGTGCCGCCGGTCCTTCTGCCAGCGCCTCGCAGCAGCCATTCCTGCGGCAGCAGCACCCGGGGCAGGTCCTGGATGCCGTCGATCTTGGCGTACTCCTGCCGGAACACCAGCGTCATGGCCGGGTCCAGCCCCACCAGCGGGATGTCGAACCGGGCCAGTGCCTGCAGGGTGCGGATGTGGCGACGTGCCACGCGCTCGAAGGCGGGCAGGAAGCCCTGCACCTGCAGCGGCTTGCCGTTGGCGTGCAGCGGTGCCAGCCAGACGCGCAGGCCCAGCCGTGCGATCAGCTCGATGAAATCCGCCAGTTGTTCGGTCTCGAAATACCGGGTGAAACTGTCCTGCACCAGAATGATGCTGCGTGCGCGTTCGTCGGCAGAGAGTGCTTCCAGTGCGGCCGGCGTGGCGGTTTCCACCTGCCATCGCTGCAGCACGGGCTGGAGTGCCATGCGGTTGATGAGCGGGCTGTCCACCATGCCCACATGCTTTTTCCAGCATGCGCTGAACCCAGCCGTTGCCCATGATGCCGTTGTAGAGCCACGGCACGTGGGCAAACCACGGCATGGAGAATTCCAGCGAGCCGATGAGGTAGTGGCGCAGCGGGCGCAAGTAGCGCTGGTGGTAGAGCTGCAGGGAAGCGCGCGCGGAAATCCGGCACGTTCACCTTGATGGGACATTGCCCGGCACAGGCCTTGCAGGACAGGGCAGCCGGCCATGGCCCTCGTACACCTCGTGCGAGAAGTCCGGCACCTGCTGCCGTGAGGCGCGGGTATTGCGCCAGCGCTGCCAGAAGCTGCGGAAGAACCCCGGCGGGTTGCGCGACAGTTCCAGCACGTCCACACCGGCATTGCCCTGCAGGCGCAGCCATTCGCGCATCAGCGAGGCACGTCCCTTGGGTGAGTGCTGGCGCTGGCGGGTGGCTTTCCACGACGGGCACATGGCGTCGTCGGGATCGTAGTTGTAGCAGGCGCCGTTGCCGTCTGCAGTGCATGGCGGCACCATAGCTCTGCCAGACGCGCTCGTCGATCTGCCGGTCGTGCTCGCCACGTGTGGGCACACCATCGACCTTCATCAGTTGTGCCTGACTTTGCCACGGCGTGGCAATCTTGCCCGGGTTGATCTGGTTGTGCGGGTCGAAGGCAGCCTTGAGCTTCTGTAGCGACGGATACAGCTCACCGAAATACGCCTCGGCATATTCCGAGCGCACGCCCTGCCGTGCTCGCCCCACAGCAGGCCGCCGTAGCGCTGCGCAAGGGCTGCCACCGCATCGCTGATCGGGCGCACCAGGGCCGCGTACTCGGATCCTTCATGTCCAGCGCAGGGCGCACGTGCAGCACGCCGGCATCCACGTGGCCGAACATGCCGTATTGCAGGCCGTGACTGTCCAGCAGTGCGCGAAACTCGGCAAATGTATTCCGCCAGGTTCTCGGGGGCACGGCCGTGTCTTCCACGAAGGGCTGCGGTCGGGCTTCGCCCCGCACGTTGCCCAGCAGGTCCCACGGCACGCTTGCGCATGGCATAGACGCGCTTGACGGCGTCCGATCCCACCGCCAGCGTGTGGCCCAGACGGCGCACGGTGGTGTCAGTCTGCAGGTGATTCACGAAGCGCTGCACGCGCGTATCCACCTCGGTCGGGTCATCGCCGCTGAATTCCACCAGGTTGATGCCCAGTGTCTGCTCGCCTTCCTGCTCCGGAAATATTCCGATACGCTGTTCCAGACGAAATCGTTCATGGCCAGCAGCAGCACCTTGAATCCACCGTCTCGATGGACAGAGGCTTCTGTGCGATCAGCGCCCGGGCGTCGCGCAGCGCATCCATGAAGGCGGCATAGCGCACGTTCACCAGCACCGAATACTTCGGGATGGGCAGCACGTTGAGCCGCGCCTCCACCACGAAGCCCAGTGAGCCCTCGGCGCCGCACAGCACGCTGTTGAGGTCGAAGCGGCCGTCAGGACGACGCAGGTGCGCCAGGTCATAGCCGGTCAGGCAGCGGTTGAGCTCGGAAACTTCGCGCGGATGAGATCGGCCTGCCTCGTCTGCAATGCGGCGGGCCGTGCGGTGCACCTGCCGATGCGCCCGGGCTGCGCACACAGTGCTTCCAGTCCCGCATCATCCACCGGCTGGCTGACGAAGCGCTCGCCGCCCAGCAGCACATAGTCCAGCGCCAGCACGTGGTCGCGTGTCTTGCCGTAGGTGCAGCTGCCCTGGCCACTGGCGTCGGTGTTGATCATGCCGCCCAGCGTCGCCCGGTTGGAGGTGGATAGCTCGGGGGCAAAGAAGAGGCCGTGAGGGCGGAGCGCGGCGTTGAGCTGGTCCTTCACCACGCCGGCCTGGGCACGCACCCAGCCTCCTCGGCGTTGATCTCCAGAATGCGGTTCATGTGCCGCGACAGGTCCATCACCAGCTCGTGGGTGAGTGACTGGCCGTTGATGCCGGTGCCGCCGCCGCGCGGTGCCAGCGCCACCGTCTGGTAGGCAGGCTGGCCCAGCAGCGTGGCCACACGCTGCACGTCCTCGGCGTCCTTCGAAGACGGCGGCTTTGCGGTGCCAGCTGGTAGAGCGAGTTGTCAGTGGCGAACAGCGTGCGGGTGGCGTAGTCGTCCTGGATCTCGCCGACAAAGCCGCTGGCGCGCAGGTCCGCCAGAAACTGTTGATAGATGGCGGGCAGCTCATCGGCTGGGCGGGGCAGGGCGGCGATGGACATGGAACGGGCGGGCAGATGGGACCGGCGCCGGCGCGGGAGTGGCGGGACAGCCCGACAGTCATCCCGCACGCGCGCGCCTGCTGACAAGCGCGGACCGGCCGCCGGGCTGGAAGACAAAGGCGGAAAGGAAAAGGTGGCGCCGGCAAGACACGCAGCGCCCGTTTCCTGCTTCTTGAGCGGGCTTGACGGGGCAGTCCCGGTCGCGGACGGCGCCTTGATGGCCATCAATGAGCGGAATGGGGTATTTCGTTATGTTGCAACGCCTCTTTATGTTACTTAGTCTCACACCAAGAAGAGATGGGAGATTCCATGGATACGAGCGCAACACGGTGCAACGCGGTGCAGACCACGGCAGCGAAGGCCCATGCAGACAGGCCCGAAAGAACATGGATGCGGCGTCGGCCGCTGGCGCGCTGGCTGGCCTGCCTGCCGCTGGCGGCGGCGCTGCCCGCCATGGCCGCCGACGACACGACGGCCGATCCGTCGGCCCCCGTGGTGCAGCTGGGCACGGTGGTGGTGACCGGCATCAAGCGGATGAACCAGACGGATTCGTTCACCGCCTCGTCGATGCGAACCACCACGGGGCTGGCGCTGTCGCCGCGCGAGACACCGCAGTCGGTCAGCGTCATCACGCAGACGCAGATGAAGGCACAGGGCGTGCACACCATCGAGGACGCGCTGAATCGAAGCACCGGTAGTCACGTCACCCGCCACGGTGCACGGGCGGTCTATCAGTCACGCGGTTTCTACCTGGAGCAGCTTCAGGAAGACGGCATCGGCACCACCATCGGGGCGCCGGGCATCTCGGGCAACCCGTTCATGGATCCGAAGCAGCAGCTGGATCCGGCCCTCTACGAGCGCATCGAGGTGGTGCGCGGCAGTGCCGGCCTCACGCAGGGCCCCGGTGAGCCGGGGGCGCGCTGAATGCGGTGCGCAAGAAGCCCACTCGCCAGACGCAGCGCAGCCTGGAACTGCAGGTGGACCGCTGGGGCACGGTACGGGGTGTGGGGGATGTCTCGGGCACGCTCAGCCAGGAGAAGGCCATCCGCGGTCGGGTGGTGGCGGTGGCCGAGCGCGACCGTTCTTTCAAGGACGACGTGGATGGCCACAATGGCCTGCTCTACGGGGTGCTGGACCAGACCTTCGGGGATGGCACCGCGTGACGCTGGGCGGTCTGCTGCAGAACCAGAAGGACACGCCCGATCCCTACGGCCTGCCGCTGTCGTCCACCGGCAGCGACCTAGCGTCTGCCGCGAGACACCTTCCTGGGGATGCGCTGGAACGAAGGGCGCTATCGCAAGCAGAACGCCTTCGTGGAGGTGGACCATTACCTGGACGACAACTGGAACCCTGAACGTGAAGGTGGACTACCGGCGCACGTTCTCGGTGCAGGAGTATGCGTCGCGGCTGGTTCGGGCAGTCTGGGGGGCGGTGTCAGCGCGGATGGCCTGCTGCCGCTGGATGGCATCCAGCGTTACGACCATGCGGGCAACCAGCTCACCTTCCAGGCCAACGTCAACGGCGCCTTCCAGGCCCTGGGGCGCCAGCACGAGGCCTTTTGCCACCTAGCAGCTACACCCGTGAAAGGCTCGACATCCGCGACCGTTCGGAAGATACCGACGACCGCAGCTTCAACATCTACACCTTCACCGGATACGAGGTGCCGCTGCCGAACTGGTCGGTCTACGACTTCCAGTCCTTCGTCCACAACAATTTCACGACTCACGGGCTGGCAGCCGGCGTGCGCCTGAACCCTGCCGATGACTGGCACGTGCTGGTGGGCACGCGCTGCAGCCACTGGCACCGTGACTATGCGCTCGACCTGTACAACACCCGCAATGGGCAGGCTGACGCGCGCACGCCCACGCTGGTGGACGTGAGCAAGGGGCGCTTCGTGCCCTACGTGGGCATCACGTATGACCCTGAACGCGAACAACAGCTTCTACCTGAACTACTCCAGCGTCTTCAGGGCACAACGTAACGTGGGCGCTGACGGCAAGCCGCCGCCGGCCACGGTAGGGCAACAACTACGAGCTCGGCTGGAAGTCCGTTCTGGCATGACGGCCGGCTGAACACGGCGGTGGCGCTGTTCGGGTGGACCAGGACAACACGGCCGTCAACTCCCGTCAGCGACTCAACGATGGCACCCGACGCTTCTACGGGTGCCGCTCACGATGCGCAGCCAGGGGCTGGACGCCGAGATCTCCGGCGACATCACACCCAGCCTGAAACTGTTCGCGGGCTACACCTACAACAAGCGCAAGTACACCGGCAGCGCCGGCAACATTGTCCGGGGCGAAGAGTTCAACAAGCAGACGCCTCGCCACATGCTGCGTGCCTACGGCAACTACCGGCTGCCGGGTGAAGCCCACGCCCTGGACACTCGGGTGCCGGCGTGCGCATGCAGAGCAGCACCAGCAGTGGCTGGGACGTGCGTGCCAAGGGGGCAACGGTCTGGGATGCCAACGTGCAGTATGATTTCAGCCCCGACCTGTCGGTGAACCTGATCGTTCGCAACCTCACCGATCGGTACTACTACGAGAACAACGGCATCCGTTCTCATGGCTACAGCAACTCTACGGAGAGCCGCGTACCGTGATCCTCAGCACATCGTGGAAGTTCTGAAGACCCCTGGCGGGTTTCGCGCCTGGCGAGGCCTTTCTGGCTGAGCCGCGCCGCTGGCCCTGAGTGGTTGCTGCTCCTGTTCATCGTTGGCCTGACGCCTTCACGGTCCGCGTCGCGTGTCTGGATCCCTGGACCGGGATCAGCGCTTCTACGATGCCGTGGCTACCTTTCGACGGCAGCCACATGCCGTCACTGATCGTTGAATACGCCATCTACATGGCGCTGATCACCCTCTGCATTGCCAGCCGGGAGTGGCTGCAGAAGGTGCTGATGTTCCGCTGGCGCACGCATCTCACGTCCGGCCTGCAGCGCCGATGGCTGGGCCGGCACCGTCAGTACCGGCTGCAGCTGCGCAACGAGCCGGACAACCCCGACCAGCGCATTGCCGAGGACGTCTGGTTGCTGGCCGACAAGAGCCTCACGCTGTTCTTCTCGTTCATCAACAACGTGGCCAAGCTGAGCGCTTTCGTGGCCATCCGTGGGTGTCTTCGGGCGTGCACCCGGTCAGCGTGGGTGGCATCACGGTGATGGTGCATGGCTATCTGGTGGGGTGGCACTGGTCTATTCGGTGCTGAGCACGGGGCTGGCGCACTGGATCGGCCACCGCCTGCAGGGGCTGAATGTGGAACGCCAGCACCGCGAGGCGGACTATCGTGCCACGCTGCTGCGCATCCGTGACCATGCCGAACAGATCGCCTTCTACCGGGGCGAGCGCACGGAATACGGTCGGCTCAAGGTGCGCTATGCCGCCATCCGGGACAACTGGCGCGCGCTGATCAACCGCGAGTTCAAGCTCAGCACCTTCTCGGCCGCCCACGCGCGCATCAGCCTGTTCATTCCCATCTTTGCTGCGCTGCCGCTGTATCTGAGCCGGCAGATCACCTTTGGCGAGATGATGAAGGCGCGCGCCGCCTTCACTCGCGTGCAGGACGGCTTTGGCTGGTTCACCGATTCCTACCGGAGCTGATCGAGTGGGCCGCTGTGGTGGAGCGTCTGGACGGCTTCGAGCGGGCGATGGCTGCACTGGATGCACCACAGGCCGAGAACAGGGTCGAATCGACTGCCAACGCCAACGCCAACGCCAACGCCAACGCCAACGCCAACGCCGCTGTTGGTGTTGCTGCTGCTTCAGCCATGAATGGCGCAGTCACCCGTCATGGCACCGAAGCCGGCGTGGGCACGGACATGGGCGCCGGGGCTCATCAGGGTGTTGCACCTGCCGGAGCCGTGCCCCTGCTGCGCATCGAAGGGCTTTTGCCATGCACGCCGGATGGTCGCCCGCTGCTGCAGGACGCAGCTGGAGGCAAGTGCAGGGGAGCGCTGCTCGACGGAGAGCGGCATCGGCAAGTCCACGCTGCTGCGTACCGTGGCCGGGTTGTGGTCCCTGGTACGAAGGGAACTTCCGCCTGGGCACGGCCGGGTGCTCTTCGTGCCGCAGCGGCCCTACCTGCCTCAGGATTCACTGCTGGCCGTGCTCTGCTATCCGCAGTGGGGACATGGAGATGATGACCGATTGAAGGCGGCGCTGGCCCAGGTGGGGCTGGCCCGCCTGCAGGACAGCCTGGACCAGGTGCAGAACTGGGGGCGGGTGCTGTCGGGTGGCGAGCAGCAGCGCATCAGTCTGGCGCGGGTGCTGCTGGTGCGGCCGCAGGTGCTCTTTCTGGACGAGGCCACCGGCCAGCTGGACCCGCAGTCCGCAGCCGCCATGGTGAGGCTGCTTCAGCAGGCGCTGCCGGGGCGCTGTGTGGGCATCAGCCACCAGCGGAGGTGAAGGCGCTGTTCACGCGCCGGGCTGTGCTGACGGCTGCCGCCGATATGCCGTAGGGGCTGTCGGCGGCGGAGCGGCGGTCAGGTCCACGTTGCAGTGTGCGCCGATGCTGGTCGGGCACTGCCGGGCGCTGGCCTCGATGATCCGCGCGCAGGTGAGCAGGTTGAGATCCTCATGCCCGGACACGCTGGCCGGGGGCCGAACGCGAGCCTGCCAGGCGGTCAGCACGGCATGGGCATGGGCCAGGCCCGGCGTGCTGCGCAGGATGCCCAGGTGCTGACTGACCAGCGCCTGCAGGCTGCGACGATCGAGAGGCGGCAGGGCGGTCCCAGATTCGTCAGCGAGCCTGCTGGCGGGCAAGCTCTGCGCGAAGGGGGCGGATGCGTCCCTGTCGGCTGCCGCCACGGTTGTTTCGCGGGGCGCGGAGGGGCATCGTGCACCATGTCGTGCTTCGAGACCATCGTCATGGCCCGGATCATCGGATGGTGCCAGCGGGCGCCGTCCGCAATGGCCTGGCGGCGTTTCGCCCATCACCACGCATTCCAGCAGCGAGTTGCTGGCCAGCCGGTTGGCGCCATGCAGGCCGGTGCAGGCAGCTTCGCCCAGACAGAACAGGTTCTCCACCTGGGTATGCCCGGCCGTGTCGCAGACGATGCCACCGCAGGTGAGTGCTGCACCGGGCCAACCGGGATCGGGCTGCGCGTGATGTCGATGCCATGTGCCAGGCAATGTGCATGGATGGTGGGGAAGTGCTCAGGATGAAGCTGCGTGGCCGATGGCTGATGTCCAGCCAGACGTGGGGCAGTGACTGCCTGCCGATCTCGGCCGCAATGGCGCGGGCCACGATGTCGCGGGGAGCCAGTTCGGCGCGCTCGTCGTAGCGGGGCATGAAGCGCTCGCCGGCTTCATTGCGCAGTAGGCCCCCTTCGCCACGCACGGCTTCGGAGATCAGGAAGATCGGTTCCTGCCTGTCGGTATCGGACAGGCCGGCACCGATGTCCGTCAGGAAGCGGGATGGTCCGGCATGCCCGGCGAAACCGGTGGGGTGAAACTGCATGAAGGCCATGTTGGCAGCCGCGCAGCCGGCCCGGAAGGCCATGGCAATGCCGTCGCCGGTGCAGGCAGTCGGGGTTGTGGTGCGTGCATAGACCTGGCCGCAACCGCCGCTGGCCAGCACGACAGACGTGGCCAGCATCGGTTGCAGCTGCCCCTGGTGCAGCACGCGCACGCCCACGCAGCGATCCTCGTCGTCCTGCAGCAGGTCCACGGCCATGGTCTGTTCCAGCTGACGGATGTTGGGGCGGCTGGCCACGGCCCGGTAGAGCGCCTGCATGATCGAGAGCCCGGTGTGGTCGGCCACGTGGGCGATGCGGCTGGCACCGTGCCCGCCTTCGCGTGTCAGGTGCAGGCTGCCGTTATCCGCGCGGCTGAAGGGCACGCCCGTGCCGATCAGCCATTCGATGGCGGCCCGCCCCTGCGAGAGGATGGCGCGTACTGCGGCCTCGTCGCACAGCCCGGCACCGGCCACCAGCGTGTCGGCCACGTGGTCATCCAGTCGGTCCAGGCGGTCCAGCACGGCGGCGATGCCGCCCTGGGCGCGACTGCTGGCGTTGTCATCGAGCCGGTACTTGCACAGCAGCGCGATGCGCAGGCTCTCCGGCAGCGAGAGCGCCAGTGTCAGCGCTGCCAGCCGTTGCCCACGATGATCACGTCGTGGTCGGCATTCCGTGGTTTCATGCTGGTCCCATCCCTGCTGAAGACATTGGCGGCCTGCTGGCGCTGAGCTGTTCGGCAAAGTTCAGCATGCGTTCCAGCGGCTTGCGGGCGGCCTGGCCCAGTGCGCTGTCAGCAGGATCTCGTTGTGGCCGTGGCGCAGCGCCTCGTGGATGCCCACCAGGCCGTTCGCAGGCCATCCAGGGCAGAAGGCGCAGCTCTTGCAGGTACCGCCGTTACCGGCCGTGGGGGCCGCCAGGAGAGGTCTCGTAGAGGCGCCTGCTTGCGCATTTCGTGCAGGATGCCCTGGTCGGTGGCCACGATGAAGGTCTGTTCCGGGCGTTCCACGGCGGCCTTGAGCAGCTTGCTGGTGGAACCCACCACATCGGCCATCTCACCACGCTGGCCGGTGATTCCGGGATGCACCAGCACGATGGCATCGGGTGCTCGGCCTTCAGCGCCAGCAGCTCTCGGCCTTGAACTCATCGTGCACGATGCACGAACCCTGCCACAGCAGCATGTCGGCGCCGGTCTGGCGGCGGATGTAGTCGCCCAGGTGCCGATCCGGCCCCCAGATGAGCTTTTCTCCCTGCGCCTTGAGGTGGGTGACGATCTCCAGTGCCACTGACGAGGTGACGACCCAGTCGGCGCGCGCCTTCACGGCGGCGCTGGTGTTGGCATAGACCACCACCGTCCGGTCCGGATGCTGGTCGCAGAAAGCCGAGAACTCGTCCTCGGGGCAGCCCAGATCCAGTGAGCATTCCGCTTCCAGGTCCGGCATCAGCACCCGTCTTGTCCGGGCAGAGGATCTTGGCGCTCTCGCCCATGAAGCGCACGCCGGCCACCACCAGCATCCGCGCCGGATGGGAGGCACCGAAGCGGGCCATCTCCAGCGAGTCGCCCACGCAGCCGCCGGTTTCCAGGGCCAGATCCTGGATGTCGGGATCCACGTAGTAGTGGGCTACCAGCACGGCATTGCGTTCGTGCAGCAGGGCCGCAATGCGTTCTTTCAACGCCCTGGCCTCATCGGGGCCCAGGGCATCGGGCATCTGTACCCAGGCCTGCCGGATGCTGCAGGCCGTGGTGGGGAACCTTCGCGTCGGGCAGGTCATGAGTCGAAAACCCCTGTGCAGGACTTCCATCATCGTCGGGATCCTCCTCGGTGGGGGCGGGGTTACGGGCTGTGCGGGACAGCAGGGCGGTTGAGGGTTGGTGGTGGGGGCAGGGAATGTCTGCCGGATGTCACTTTATGCTCAGTTTGAGCATAACTAGTCGGAACTCAGGAATCGACCGGAATCCATGCCGTGTCCGGACAGAGTCACAACGGGGAAGTGACGGTGCGATGCGCGCCGGACCTTCCGTTTTGAGGGGCTTCATGCCGTGCTCCGCACACCAGACTCCTTGCATCGGAAACGGCGTGCGGGACGGCATGGACTCGGGAACCTTCGGATCCGCGTCGTCACGCTTATCTCAGGTTGAGCATAATAGGGGCGTGTCATTGTTCCTGTCAAACGATCACCCTTCCGGGCAGGTAGAATTTTCGCTAACCCTCTCGGATTTCTGCTGGATGGATGCCTCTCGAACAGACCGGCGCGGCGCAAGGCATCGTCGAGCTGGTCACGGTGCTGGTTGCGGTGACGGACTTCAGGCCCGTGTCCTGACCGTGGGCAACGGCACCATGCGCTGCCGCAGGGCCGCTGTCGCCCGTGCATCGCCTCGCTCGCAGTCGGGCGTGCGGTTGTGGGTGGCGCAGCAGACCGCGCAGCCCACATGGGTTACGTGGAGCAGCTCTACACATTCGTGGACACCCGGCGTCAGAACGACCAGGGGCTGCCGGTGCTGTACGTGAGCTACCTGGGACTGGTGAGCGAGGCCAACGAGACGGAGCTGAGTCCGGATGCGCGCTGGTTCGACTGGTACGACTATTTCCCGTGGGAAGACCTGCGTGATGGCCGGCGGGACTGGATTGCCCGCGTGATCCTGCCCCGGCTGGATGCCTGGGTGGCGCAGGCCGATACCGCAGCCATGCGCGGGGAGCGCCGCAACCGGGTTGACCTGCTGTGGGGGCTGCCGCCCTGCGAGTGGTCGGAGGAGCGCACGCTGCAGCGCTACGAGCTGCTCTATGAAGCGGGTCTGGTGCCCGAATCGCTGCACCCGCAGGCGGACTTCGACATGGCGTTGACAGGCCGCGCCATGCAGCACGATCATCGCCGCGTGCTGGCCACGGCCGTGTCGCGGCTGCGCGCCAAGATCGAGTACCGGCCGGTCATCTTTGACCTGATGCCTGAGCGCTTCAGCCTGCTGCAGCTGCAGAAGAGTGTGGAGGCGCTGGTGGGCTGCGAGCTGCACAAGCAGAATTTTTTCGTCGTCAGGTCCTGCATCAGGGGCTGCTGAAGCCCGTTGACCAGAGCACGGCGACCTCACGCGGCCGTCCGGCCCGCGCCTTTATTGCTTTCACGAGGCGTGCTGTCCGAAAGCCCTCATCTCGGGGGCGATTGTCGTTCCTCAAGGGGCTGAGCGGGCGTCGTGGCATCACACAGAATTAACCCATAAGGAGATCACAGGATGTCGTCGGAATCTGCATCGAACACGCGGCCCATGCCGGGCTCGAGTACCGGAATTTCCGGGGGCGGCGCGCAGGGTACGGATGCGTCACCGTCCGGTCCGGCCGACCTTGGCGGCGTGCCGTTCCCGCTGCCCGATGTCGTGCTGGAGCCGTTCGTGCGACAGGCGCTGGCCGAGGACCTGGGGCGGCGTGGCGACATCACGTCGGCCGCCGTCATTCCGCCTTCGGCCACGGCCTGTTTCGACGTGACCAGCCGCGAGCCGGGCGTGGTGGCCGGGCTGGACCTGGCCCGCCTGGCCTTTCACCTGTTCGATCCGGCCGTGACGTTCCAGGCCCGGGCGCAGGACGGGCAGCGGGTACGGCCCGGGCAGGTGCTGGCGCGCGTGCAGGGGCCGGTGCGTTCGCTGCTGTCGGCCGAGCGCACGGCACTGAATTTCATGACACATCTGAGCGGCATCGCCACCCTGACGGCTGCCGCCGTGGCACAGACCGAGGGCACGGCCGCGCGCATCACCTGCACGCGCAAGACCCTGCCAGGCTGCGTATCCTGCAGAAATACGCGGTGCGGCGCCGGCGGCGGCTGCAATCACCGCATGGGGCTGGACGACGCCATCCTCATCAGGGACAACCACCTGGTGCATTCCGGCAGCCTGGCGCAGACCCTGCGGCGTGCCCGGCAGGCGGCCGGCCACCTCATCCCGCTGGAAGTGGAGGTGGACACGCTGGGGCAGCTGGAGGAGGCGCTGGAGGCGGGCGCCGACCTGGTGCTGCTCGACAACATGGATGACGAGATGCTGGGTGCAGGCCGTGGCGATGTGCCGGGGCCGGGCACGCACCGGGCATCCGGCATCACGGTCGAGCGCATTCACCGCGTGGCGGCAACGGGTGTGGACTTCATCGCGCTGGGGTATTTGACCCACAGCAGCCGCTCGCTGGACATCGGGCTGGACGAGCCGGTGAGCTGAAGCAGGCCGTCTGGCCGAGGGGCTGGGTGGGCACCTGGGGTGCCTGCCGCCCGGGCCGGGGACTGAAGCCGGCGGCAGGACGCCGCCGCATGCGCGAGTTGCAGCTTACGGCGCTTCCTGCAGCGCCTGCGCGTGCCACGCGATGTGCTCGCCGATGAAGCTGGCGATGAAGTAGTAGCTGTGGTCGTGGCCGGGTTGCAGGCGCAGTTCCAGCGGGTGCCGGGCAGCGGCGCAGGCGGCCTCCAGCAGTTCGGGGCGCAGCTGCTCGCTCAGGAAGGTGTCCTCGCCGCCCTGATCGATGAGGATGGGCGGGCGGATGCGGGCGCCGCCTTGATCGGCAGCCAGCGCCTTGACCAGTTCCACGCTGTCCCAGGCCTTCCAGGCCTGCGGATCGTTGCCCAGGTAGGCACCCAGAACCTTCTGGCCCCAGGGAACCTGCGAGGGGGCCACAATGGGGGCGAAGGCCGAGACACGGCGGTAGCGCTCGGGATTGCGCAAGGCCACGACCAGCGCGCCATGCCCGCCCATCGAGATGGCCAAAGACGCTGCGCACGTCGCTGGCCGGGAAGTGGAGCTTCCACGAGCGCCGGCAGCTCGTCCACCACGTAGTCGTACATCCGGTAGTGGTCGGCCCAGGGCGCCTGGGTGGCGTTCACGTAGAAGCCGGCCCCCTGGCCCAGGTCGTAGCCTTCGTCATCGGCCACCTCCTTGCCGCGCGGGCTGGTGTCGGGGGCCACCAGGATGAGGCCATGGCGGGCGGCGTGTTGCTGGGCACCGGCTTTGGTGATGAAGTTCTGCTCGGTGCAGGTCAGGCCCGAAAGCCAGTAGAGCACCGGGCATTTCTCGCCGGCCAGCGCCTGCGGCGGCAGGTAGACGCCCACGTTCATGCAGGTGTGCCGGTGGAGGAGGAGGGTGCTGCCAGACTTCCTGGCGGCCGCCGAAGCTGGCGTGCTGTTCGATCTGTTTCATCGTTTCGTGTCCGTGGGCCGGCCGAAGGCATGGCCCGGGCGCAGGCGGAAGGCACGGCCCCGGGGCTGAGCCGTCATGCCGGCCGGTTGTGTCGGCCGGTCGTGACAGGAAGGGCGCTCAGTAATGCACCACGCTGCGGATCGACTTGCCTTCGTGCATCAGTGTGAAGGCATCGTTGATGTCGTCCAGCGGCATGGTGTGAGTCACGAAGGGGGCCAGGTCGATCTTGCCGTGCATGGCATCTTCCACCATGCCGGGCAGCTGCGAGCGGCCCTTCACGCCTCCGAAGGCGGTGCCCAGCCAGCGGCGGCCGGTGACCAGCTGGAAGGGCGGGTGGAGATCTTCTGTCCCGCACCGGCCACGCCGATGATCACCGACTGACCCCAGCCGCGGTGGGCCGCTTCCAGTGCAGCACGCATGACGTTGACGTTGCCGATGCACTCGAAGGTGTGGTCCACGCCCCAGCCGGTCATCTCGATGAGCACCTGCTGGATGGGCTTGTCGTGGTCCTTCGGGTTCACGCAGTCGGTGGCGCCGAACTGCCGGGCCAGCGGGAACTTGTCGGGGTTGGTGTCGATGGCGATGATGCGCCCGGCCTTGGCCTGCCGTGCCCCCTGGATGACGGCCAGGCCGATGCCACCCAGACCGAAGACGGCCACCGAGTCGCCAGCCTGCACCTTGGCCGTGTTGTGCACGGCGCCGATGCCGGTGGTGACGCCGCAGCCCAGCAGACAGACGTGTTCGGGGTTGGCCTGCGGATTGATCTTGGCCAGCGAGACCTCGGCCACCACGGTGTATTCGCTGAAGGTGGAGCAGCCCATGATGAGTGAGTAGAGCGGCTGGCCGTTGTACGAAAAGCGCGTGGTGCCATCGGGCATCACGCCGCTTGCCCTGGGTGGCGCGCACCGAGGTGCAGAGGTTGGTCTTGTTGCTCTTGCAGAACAGGCACTCGCCGCATTCGGCGGTGTAGAGCGGAATGACGTGATCGCCGGGCTTCACGGAGGTGACGCCTTCGCCCACAGCTTCCACGATGCCGGCTCCTCGGCTGGCCCAGCACGACGGGGAAAGGAGCCTTCGGATCGTCACCAGACAGGGTGAAGGCATCGGTATGACAGACCCCGGTATGGGTGATGCGCACCAGCACTTCGCCCTTGCGGGGCGGCTCGACATCGATCTCGACGATCTGCAGGGGCTGGCCGGCGGCAAAGGCGACGGCGGCGCGGGATTTGATGGTCATGGCGGTGTCCTGGAGGCTGGTGGAGGATGCCCCCAGTATGCCAGCCCGGGACGCCGCCTGCAGGCGAGGGTCGGTTGGGCAAGGGGCGGTCGGGCTGGAGGGTGGCTGGGCAAGGGCGGTGAGTGCGGGGACCCGTGGTGCAGGGGGCGCACGCGGGGAGGGGCAGACGCCCTGGCCGATGAAAGAATCAGCCCCGCCGGATGAGGCGGACCGAACCATGATCAGAGGCCCCAAAGATGAAACGCGCCGGGGCGACCCCTGGGGCCGCTACCGGCGCGTCATGGCTCAGTCTCGCGTCTCAATGCCGCGTCTTCGCCATCGGCTGATCAGCGCCGTCGGTGCCTTTGCTGGCGCGGCCGCGCCGGAATGCCGCGCTTGCTGTCAAAGCTCAGCCCGGCTGACCCGGCTCGGTCTGCACGCTCACGTTGGCGCCCTGGGCCTGGCGCGCCTTGACCTGCTCGATGACGGTGGCGCTGCACGAGCCCTCGATGAAGTCGGCGCGGTGCAGCATGCCCTTCTTCGCATCGATGAAGAGGCTGTGTGCATCGCCCACGTTCTGGGCGCTGCTGGTCACGAGCCGGCTCTTGCGGGCAGGGTGCGCGCATCGACCTTGAGCACGCGTGGGTGCGCGGGCGCGAGACCGCAGTGGCTGTACTCGCCCTGTTCGTCGGAGACGATCCAGGTGCCGTTCTCCAGATACAGGCGCACGCCCGGGATGCCCAGCTCCTCGCGGTCCTCGACGCTGTTGCCGTTGCAGTCCACGTAGATCTGGCCAGCCAGGCAGGCCTCGTCGGAGAAGATGCCGCCGGTAACGCGCACCTTCCAGCGGGACTCGTTCGAGCACTGGCTGCGGCTTGCGCCATCACGGCCCAGACACCGCACGTGGGCGCGGTTGATGCCGTCACCCTGGGGCGAGCCCACCCCGGCACGCAGACGATAGGGTGATCGTCACATCACTGTTGCTGGCACCCTGGCCCGGCGGCCTGGGCGGTGCTGGCAGCGGCCACGCGATCCAGCGTGATGTGCAGCTCCCGATCGCCCTGCATCTGCACCTGGGTGGCGCGGGCGTTGGCGACGCGCACCGAGCCGGGCTCGAAGCGGAAACCGCGCGGCAGACGATCGACCACCTTCGGCGACAGGGGCAGGGGCCTTGCCGTTGTTGCGGATGCGCAGCTGATAGGGTGATGAGGTCCCCCATCTCGACCGAGCGGCTGGTGCTGGTCTTGTCGATGGAGAGCGTGGCGGCCAGCACCGGCTCAGGCGTGTCGAGGCAGGCCTGGGCCGAGAGGGGCTCGCCGCTGGCCTGTCCGCCCTGCTGGCGGGTGAGGGTGGCGGCGTTGAAGAGGCCGTGGCCCGAGCCGTCACCGGCTGCCGGCAGCGGTCGTTGGCGGTGCTGCCCTCGAAGGGCACACGCACACGGAATGTCATGCGGTACACATCGGTGGCACCGATGGCCAGCGACTGCTGGGTGGCCAGCGGCCATTGCTGGCGAGCCTGTGCCGCACCCGCACCCGCGCCCGTGACAGCCGAAGGCGTCACGTTCAGGGCCTGGTCGTTGCGCAGGATGGTGGCGCTGACGATCTCACGTCGCTGTCGAAGGCCGGGGCATCAATCAGGTCGTAGATGCCGGCGATGCCGCCCTCATGGCTGACGGTGAGGGTGTAGGCCACGTCATACTCGTTGGCGGTGCCGGCCACAAGGCGTGCACTGCCCTCGACGGCCTTGGCCAGCTTCAGCGAGGCCGGGATGTCCTTCAGCTCCAGCCGGCAGGTGACGTTCTGCAGGTTGGCCAGCGTCAGGGTGTTGCCACTGAGCGAGCCGCCGTTGCGAGACCCATCGCCCGTCTGGTAGCCGGGCAGCGCCAGCGCCTGCAGCTCGTAGACACCCGGGCGCACCCCGGCCAGCGTCACGGGCCGGCTGCCGGTGATGCCCTGGATGCTGTCCGGGCCGCTGGCCGAGACCGCATGCTGGGCCGGCTGGCCCGTGCCGCCATGGCTGTTGCTGATGTCCAGCGCCAGCGTCAGGCTCACCGGCTGGTCCACGTGATGCACGCGGCAGGGTGACATCGTCGTGGCTTTGCAGCGAGGCTTGCTGTTGGCCAGGTTCACCGCCCTGGCCGCTGGCGTTCGCGCAGCTCCAGGTGCTGGCCGAGTAGCCGGGCAGGGGTGCTGGCCGCCAGCGTGTAGGCGCCAGCCGGCACTTCCACCTGGGTCACGGTGGGCTGGCCGCTGCGGCCATCCACGAGATGCGGCCATCGGCCGAGAGCGGGAAGTCCTCGGCCTGGGCGGTGCCGCTCAGCACGTTGGTGACGGTGTTGACGAGCGTGAGCCGCGCCGGTGCGCTGTCCTCGTAGACGATGGTGCAGACGGCGGCCTGGCCCTTTTGCAGGTTCAGGCTGCTGGCCAGACCGGCCTTGGCGGTCCCGTTGGCGATGCGGGTGGCGCGTGCCCCGTCGATGCTGCACTGCCAGTCACTGTGCCAGTACTGGGGCAGGGTGGGGGCCGAGAGCGTCCAGTCCCCGGTCACGACATCGGCCTGGGTGACGGTGCTGCTGCCGCTGTTGCCCGAGACGGTGACCGTGCGGGAGGTGGCCGCCTCAAAGTGGCTGGCCGACAGCGGCACACTTTCGGCCGTGGCCGTGCCGCCGTGGTGGTTGTTGACCACGCTCACCAGTGTGAGGCGCGATTCCTTGGCCCGCGGCAGATCCTCGTAGGCCAGGGTGCAGGTGGCCTTCTGGTCGTAGTCCAGCGCCAGGGTGGCACCCGTGGCGGTCGTGGTCTGCGCAGACGCACCGTGCCCGGTGGTGATGACACAGCGCCAGTCGCCATGGCGGTAGTTGGGCAGCTCCGGCGCAGAAAGCGTCCAGGTGCCGGGTGCGACATTGGCCTGGGAGATGGCAGCCTCGCCCGTGACACCGTGAATGCTGGGGTCGGTGTCCTTGTCGTGCTGGGCAGACAGGTGCACGTCATGCACGCCCAGCTTGCCCCCGTGGTTGTTGGTCACCTGACCCACCAGCGTGAGCTGCGGCTCGGCCCGGCCGGCATAGCGCACGGAACAGGTGGCCCTCATCGCCCCAGGTGAGCGCGACGCTGGCGCCATCGACCGGAGCCTGGCCATTGACCACGCACTGCCAGGCGCTGATGGCGTAGCCCGTCAGGGCTGGGGAGGAGAGGGCATAGGTGCCAGGCACGACGTCGGTACGGGTGACCGGGGTGCTGCCACTGGTGCCCTGGAGCGTGAGCGCCGGATCGCCCGGACCCTTGGCCGTCAGCGCGATCTCGCCCAGCTGGGCCTTGCCACCATGGGTGTTGTCGACGCTGGCCTGCAGCGAGAGCCGGGGGCTTCTGGCGTGCCTCGGTGAAGTCGTAGCCGGTCGCGTTCTGGTTGCCGCCCAGCGTGATGCTGGCGATGCTGCGGCCGTCGGTGGCGGGCTGACCGCCTTGTTCGCCGACATGCGCTGCCCCCGGCAGGCTGTCTGCACTGTTGGCCGTGACACGCGACAGCGCATAGGTGCCGCCGGGCACCCCGGCAAAGCGCACGAGCGCCGTGCCGCTGCAGTCGGCACTGGCAAAGACCGTGTTGGCTCGCACCCATGGCAAAAGCCGTACTCGCCCTGGGCATTGCTGCGGGTCGAGAGCGTGACGGCCCGACCCTGGGCGTCCTGCCCCTGCAGGAGCACGCACTGGTTGGGCAGGGCGGCATCGTCATGGTTGAAGGTGCCGTCCTGGTGGCCGTCGATGTAGAGCCGGCCGGCCAGGCTGTTGAGGGCGATCGTGCGGATGCGCACGTTCAGGTCGGTGCCGGAATAGGTGTAGAGCAGGTGGCTGCTCGGATTGACGGGACGAGCACCGGCGTGGTTGGCAAAAGATGTCGCCGGGCTGGGCGATGAGCGGATCGCTCGTCATCTTGACGCGGATCTCGTAGGGCTCGCCCGAGCCCAGACGCGTGAGCGTGGACTGCAGTGCGGATGGCCGTGGTCTGGCCGATGTCGGCCGGGCAGCCGGCCTGGCCGAACTCGGCGGCCTGGCACCAGCGGGTGCTGCCGCCGGGCATGACGTTGCTGGCGTCACGCGCGTCGTTGTTGATCTCGGCAGGCGCACGGTTGGTGTAGTAGATGCGCATGCCCGGGTCGATGGTCGGGGGCTCGACGGCCTGCAGGTGGTAGGCGCCGGCATCGAAGCGCGAGGCCGGGTTGCGGCCGTTGAACGAGCGCGCGGTATCGGCCGTGCCATCGCCCACGAAGGGCAGGATGTCGATCACGTCGGGGATGTCGATCTGCCGCAGGGTCTGGCCCATCGCATAGAAGGCGATATCGTAATGGAAGGCCCTCGCCCGGCTCGATCTCCTCTTTGAGACGGTCTTTTGCAGCACGAAGCCCGGGGGCGTGTCGATGGTGACGGAGGCGTCGGCCGACTTGGCGCAGGCCTTGAAGCCGCCCGAGGCGGTGTCGAACTCGCAGTCCGGATCAGCATCAATGGCGCCGCCGCTGACCACGGCCTGGTTGCGCAGGGATGCGCCGTTGGGCAGTGTCAGCGCCAGCTTCGCACGGAAGGTGATGTCGGGCAGGTAGGCGCCGCCTTCCAGGTCGGTACCCACGTGCGGGGTGACGTTCGTGTAGGTCCAGGTCAGGCGGGTGAGACCCTGCGAGGGGTGTCCTCTTCCACCCGGGGCTCGACGGGCTGGCCGCCCTGGCGGCTGCTGGTGGGCACATAGCGCATCCCGCGCGGCAGCACGTCGGTGACGGTGACGGTGCCGGGGTAGGGCGGCAGCACGGTGGCGTAGCGCGGGTGCAGCTGGAAGGTGAGTGTGGTGCCGGCCGCCACGGGCTGGGTGGCGTTGGACGGCTCGATGATCCTCTTGGCGATGCGGGTGGTGGTGCGCGCCTTCGTGACCTGCAGGTGGTCACGCAATTGGGCGTTCATGTCCCTCAGGGTGGCGGCATCCACGTTGTCGGCGTGAACCACGGCACGATTGCGGATGACGCTGCCCTCGGCGATCTCGGCACCTCTCTGGCGAAGCTGCGTGCTGGGGGTCTGGACGGTGATGCTCTCCGCCCAGGTCTTGCGCAGCTGTATTCCGTAGATGTGCAGGTAGGCGCTTTTGCCGCCGGGCAGGCTGTCCAGACTTCCCCGGACATAGGTGAGGCCACCGGCAGCCTCGGCCTGCGCAACGGTGTCATGCCAGGTGATGCCGGGGCCGTCACAGGTGTCCTGTGCGTACTCGGAGCTGCCCAGACCCGAGTTGTCGCGGAGCAGTGGGCCGATGGCGCTGTCAGTGCTGGGCAAAGGAGGGGCCGGCGGCGCGAACGCCGTACTGGACGCGGGGATTGAGGCCCTGAGTATCGAGTTCAGCCCTGAAGTTCTGACCGGGATCGAAGGCGGTGCGGTCGATGATGTCGCACAGCGTCAGATTCCTGTAGGCCACGCTGCCCTGATTGTTGAAGCCCACCCGGCTCTTCACGTGCTGACCATGAGCCGCGTAGTCAATAATGGAATCTCCCGAATAGCCAGGGTCAGCTGCGGTCCCGGTGGGCAGGGGCAGGGTCAGATCAGGGCTGTAGACCTTGCTGGCATAGCCTTGCATCCGGTTGGTGATCTGGTACGTGAACGAATCATTGCTGGTACGACCATTGGTGGCCGCCTGCCCGCTGATGGAAGTGGCTTTGAATTCGCGCAGGGACAGCTGGTGCTGTACCGGGACCGCTGGTGGATACTCAGCCAGGTCGGTCCAGAACACAACGGCCTTGTTGGCCACCCCAGTATTCGTCGGGTGGAATGGATTCGCCGCTGCGTTTCACCCTCGGGGTTCGGGTCAGCGTGGTGTCCACGCCAGTCAGGCGGATGCGGACGGTCTGGTTGTCCGGAAGCCCGTCGACAGTGGGTACGGTGGCGCAGTCGCCGCCGTTGGCGACGATCCAGTTGCTGGTGTTGCGTGCCCCCGTGTCGCCCACACGCTGGTGAACGTTGATGGCTTCACCGGCCAGAAGGCTGGGACGGCCCTCCCAGACACTGCCGCAGCCGTCGGCAAAGCTGCCGGTCGGCATGTTGTTCGGGGTCGTATTGTCTTTCGTGCGCCAGTTGTCCAGTCGCACCGACTGGGGATAGCCGCTGACATCCAGGGCGATTTCGATGGGCTTGGTGGGATCAAGCTGCTCGACGCCTTTTCTGCCGTTGCCGTTGGGGTTGCGGGCCAAGAGGCCCACCAGCATGCGGTGGTAGAAGCCGTCCTTGCCGTTCGGGCCCCCTTCACCCTGAAAACCGTAGGCCTTGGGGTTGCCGTTGTAACTGGTGTCGATCACCACATCGTAGGTGGGCGCTGCACTGATGGTCAGCGCCGGGGGCTGATTGGCAGCAGAAAGGCCGGCCTGTCCGACGGCACTCACTTTCAGGGTGGGGGCGGGCAGCTGGGTACCGTTGCGGTTCGACCCCAGAACCGTGGCGGTGAAGTTGCCGGAATTGGTGCCGGCCCCGGTGTAGTCGGGGACGGCGCAGATCATTCTGGCGATCGGCTGAAACGCTGGACTTGCCCTGCAGGGCAGGTTGCGGGGGCGCTGGCAGACCATTCGGCCATCGGTTTCCCATCGGCGCCACGGGACAGCGTCATTTCAACCAGTACATCCTTCAGTGCCGCCAGCATAGGAGATGGCAACCTGGTAGTTGGTCTCGCCGCGGGTGCGCATCGATGCCATTCTTCGGGCCACTGTCCAGGCCCGGACCGTCGGTGGGGTCCCAGCCCGGAGTGCCGTCGGTGGTGAGCGTATATCCGACGTTCTGATGGCAGCGGCCGCGGCAACGCCATATCGCCAGGGCGGCCAGCAGGGGCGGTGGCCAATGGCGACTTTCTGTGGGACGACGGATGGGCCGGAGTCTGCAGGTCGGGAAGGGCGCTCGGGGTGAGTGGCGTCGCGGGATTCACCGAGAAAGCGGACATGGGCAGGCGCTCACGCTGAGGCGCGAGGTCCTGCCATGCCGGGAACAGAGAAAGCCTGGGCGGCAGTCGTGGCTGCGTCGGGTCCAGCGATCCGGTGTGCGGTTGACGCTCGGGTCGCTGCCGCGGAAGAGGCGTTCGTCGAACTTGGAAGCGCAGGCGCAGATAGGCGCGCGCGGCTGGTGTATTCGATCCGGCGGGTCGTAATCGCGCGGGAAGCCGGCGCGTTGTAGCCGCCCGACAGCCTGGGTTGGAGGTGAGCAGGGTAGCCCAGTTCGGCGCGAAGGCGATTCGACTGCTGGTGAGGGCTCCAGCATCCGGTGAGGCGAGGCGCTGACATCCAGCGTTCAGTCGGGCTGTGGGTGTGGCGCGGCGCCGGCCAGCCAGGCGCGGAAGCGGCTGTCGCCACTGGAGAGTGGTCGGTCTGGCGCTTGCCGCCGGGCGCGGTCAGCCACCAGTTGCGGTCCGGATGCCAGTCGGAGACCAGGCTGGCAATGTGCTTCAGGTGGCCGTCGGACGGCGGCTGAGCGCTGGCGTCGACCGCGGCCTGCAGCACCAGGGTCACGCCGTCGCCAGTATTCGTAGCGGAACGGGGTGTTGACCCGGTTGGTGTCGGTGTCCCGATAGGCGAAGCCCAGCTGGAAGCGGTTCTCGTAGCGTTTGGCTGCGCTGCTGTCGAAGTCGTTCAGCAGATAGTAGTTGCGAACCAGGGCCGTCCAGTCACGATTGAGCTTGCGTGACAGGCTGATGGTCGACAGCCAGCTGTCATAGCCGGACAGGTACGGATCGGCCTGCGTCGTGGCGGTAGCGCCTGCGGCACGCTGGCCACCGGTGTGCCGCCATTCCAGTCGGTTGGCGATCTGCCAGCGCTCGTTGGGCTGCCACTGGATGCCGGTGGTGATGGCAGTGGCGCTGCGGTCGGTGCCGTCGAGGACCTTCAGGTGCTCGGCACCGGTCTGCGGCGACAGCCGGGGCGACAGGCGCCAGATGTTGCGGATACCGTTGGCCCACTGCGCCTGGCGGGCGCTGATGGCGTCGCCATGCGGTATTCGCTGTAGAGAGTGCCATCTTCCATGTACTCGGTGTCCAGACCGAACACGAGGCATCGCTGCGGTAGGGGCTGGCAACCTGGGCGCCGGTCTGCGGGTCGGTGACGGTGGCGCTGGTGGCCACGCTGGACAGGCCGGTGTTCCATTCGTAGCGACCAAACAGGCGCGTCTTCTCCTGCAGGCGGTAGCTGGTGCCCAGGGCGGCGCTTGTGTTCGTGGTGGTTCAGGTCCTGCTCCACCTCGGCGCCGATGCGCCAGCGGTCGGTGGCCAGGACCGACAGGCCCAGTTGAGCGGCGGTGTATTCCACCGGCACGCCGGCGAGACCCGTGCCCACGCTGCTGCCATGGCTGGTGCTCCAGCTGGCGCCGGTGTTGTAGAGCGTCTCGCCGCGGATGGGGTCCAGCGCCGTGTTGCTGCTGCCGTACATGCCGCCGCCGAAGCCCTGGTCGACGATGCCGATGCCATAGGGGGCCGTGAGGTTGCTGGCCGTGACCAGGCCATTCTGGCTGGTGTTGCCGGCCTGTTCATCGACGCGGTTGGCACCGACTTCACGCGAACCCGGGGCGACGGGTCCAGTTGCACGCCGGCCTGGATCTGGGTCCGTTCCGCATCGGTCTGGCGGTCGGTGACGTAGTGGCCTCAGGTGTAGACGGCCACGCCAACCTGATGGCGGGATTCGTCCTTGAGGCAGGAGGTGGCATCGGCAGGCGCTGGGTCGGTGCTGCTGCAGCGCCGTCTGTCGTGTCCTGCGTCCGCGGTTGGGCCACAGCGTCGCGCAGCACGCGGCGGGCCTCGACGCCGGCCTGGCGCTGGCCGCCGGCAAAGGAGGAGGCCGGGTTGTTGAAGCCGATGTCGCTCTGGCCGTACTCAGGCCCCGATGGCGCCCTTGTCGCCTTCGTAGCCGGCTTCGGCGCGCCAGGCGTTCCGGCCACTTCACCGGCGTTCTGGTCGGGCGTCAGGGTTGTAGCGGCGGCCGCTGACCAGATCGGCGCTGGAGCGGGTGCGGGCGATCTCGGCACGAACCCAGCCGTTCTCGCCCAGGGTGGCGCCCACGTTGGCGCTGCCCATCTCGAAGGGGGCCAGCGGGTTGCGGTCCTTCACCCAGGCAGCACCGATGTCGGTGCCCTCGGTGAGCTGGAACTGGCCGTTGGCGCCGTAGACCCAACCTTGCGGCCACCCTGGTCCACCTCGTAGGTGATGCGCAGCGAGACCGGGTTCAGGTTCTCGTCGAGCGACGGCACGGGGCGGTTGAGCAGGATGCGGCCGCTGAAGGGCTCGAAGGTGTAGTCGATGAAGCGGGTGAGGGGCTTGGTCTCCAGGATGCGCGCCGGGGCGTGGCGGTCGCGCACCACCATCACCACCTGCTCGGTGCCCAGCACGGCGTTGGCGGCGTTGGTGACGGTGTAGGGGCCGGAGATGCCGCGGCCGGGGAATTCCTCGACGACCTGGCGCAGGCTGTCGTGGGCCGCAAAGCTGTCGAAGAAGCCTTTCTTGCCCTCGATGTGGCCGCGCACGCCGGTCATGGCGCGTTCATACTGGCCGAGGTCACGGTTCTGGAGGCGGGCGACCTTGCCCTGGCCGGCGCGTTCGGAGAAACCGCTGCCGGTGGTGATGTCACCATACAGCAGGTAGTTGCGGTCCTTGTCCAGGCGCACGTACAGGCGGCTGTTGCTCTGTGCGTCGAAGCCCACCAGTGAGCTGTCGCCGTAGACGGGGTACCAGCGCTCGGGGTCCAGGTCGCGGAACAGGCGGTTGTTGTCGGGGTGTTCGCTGTCGTAGGCCATGGTCAGCAGCATGTCGCCGCGGACCTTGCCTTTCAGGAAGAAGGCGCTCTGGGCGCCGGCCTTGCGCTTGCCGTTGCCGCTGCTGCGCGTCCAGTTCTGGATCTGGTCTTCGAAGCCGTCGCTGGGGCGTGCCTCGTCCAGACGGAGCGAACGGTCACGGCGCAGCGGATGACGCCCTCGACGAAGCCGGCAGCGATCATGTCGCGCAGTTCGGGCACGAAGTCGATCTGGCCTTCCACACGCACGGGGCCGGCCGAGACGCGCAGTTCCACGGTCTGCGGGGTGGGGGGCGCCAGCAGCAGCACCTCGGCGTGGCCATTGGTCAGCGCCACGCGCATGCCGGGTTCCAGCGGGTTCAGATCAGCCGGAAGAGGCCCTTCTCATCGCTTCGGGCGCCAGGCAGCTGCAGGCGCCCGGCCGAGACTTCGACATTGACGAAGCTCTCACCCATGACGCCCTGGTTGTCGGCGTCAAAGGCGCGGATGCGCAGCTTCACGCAGGCTCTGACCATCGGCGGGCACGTTGTTGCGGTCCACCTCGACCGTGATGCGGGCGATGCGTCCTTCAGCAGCTCGACCGGCACGATGTCCGCATGATTCCGGCCGGTGCCGTGGGCAGGATGGCGCTGCTGTGGGTCGGTGCGGTTGGATTCCAGCGTGGTGGCGTCCAGTGTGTCAGCCGCAGCCATGAGGGGCGCCCAGTGCATAGACACCCAGCAGTGGCGCTGTCCAGCGCAGCGCGTGCCGCTTTGTGCGGGCTGTTTGCTTACAGGAACGCTCGGCCTGTTTCTGATTGCCGCTCATCTGAGGCCCTCGTAGTGCAGGGGTGCAGGCCACGCCTGCCGTGTGCCCGTCCTCCTGCGTGCAGGAAGCGCATCCATGGCGCTTTCCGGATCTGCAGGAACACGGGCGGTTGTCCGAACGTGAACCGCCCTGCAGAGCCCTCGAAACCGCATCGCTCATGTCGGGTAGTGAGGGCTACGACTACCCTTCACGCCGATGTCACGATCGCGTGATGGTGACAAATGAGTTTCCAGCCCTCGGCCAGCGAGTTTTCATTGTGTCGGTTTTCTCTTGAGGACCGAATTTTCGACAGCCGTTTTCAGCGTGAAAAGGAACGCTTTTTGGGGCAATCGATCGATGGAAAACGAGGGTGACGGAAGGTGGCGAGGCATTCTGCCAGGGGCTCTGTCTTTCAGGATGTTTTGTTGCTCGTGGCGGCATGTGTCATGCGGTGTCGTGCCTGGAATGAACGGCTTGTTTTTGGGGGTGAATAGCGCCTGTCTTTATCGATGGGGCTTTTTCGGTCTTGTGCTTCATGCCTTTCTGCGCTTTTTGTCAGTCTTCTGGCTTTCTATGCTTCTTGCTCTTCAGTTGTGCCCGCTTTTGCTGTTTTTATTGATGCTGAATTTGCCCTGGTGATTGGCGCGCAACGGGTATTGGACAGATCGGGCTGAAAATCCTGATGGAAGGCGTTTCTGAGGGGCATTTCAGTGTCCGTGGCGTCGGGGCAAAAGTCAGGGCGAGCCCGCCGGAAGGCGGGGTGGTGGGGCATCGGGAAACCGATGCCCGGGGTTAGGCGGCTTGCGCTCACAGGCCGCAGCGGCAGGGAGGCGCCTGCCGCCCGGGAAGGCCGGATCAGGCCTTGGCGGCGTCGAAGCGGCGGGCCACTTCGTCCCAGTTGACGACGTTGTAGAAGGCCGCGATGTAGTCGGGGCGACGGTTCTGGTAGTGCAGGTAGTAGGCGTGCTCCCACACGTCCAGGCCCAGCACGGGGGTGTTGCCGCTGGCGCCGGCAGCCTTGCCCATCAGCGGGCTGTCCTGGTTGGCCGAGCTTTCGACCACCAGCTTGCCTTCGGGGCTGACCGACAGCCAGGCCAGCCGCTGCCGAAGCGGGTGAGGGCGGCACTGGTGAAGGCGTCCTTGAAGGCGTCGAAGCCGCCCAGGTCACGGTCGATGGCGCTGGCCAGGGCGCCCGTGGGCTTGCCACCCTTGTTGGGGGCCATGACGGTCCAGAACAGCGTGTGGTTGGCGTGGCCGCCACCGTTGTTGCGCACGGCGCCACGGATGGCTTCCGGCAGGCTGTCCAGGCGGGTGATCAGCTTCTCGACAGGCTCGTCGGTGGGGAGACCGGCGCCTTCCAGGGCGGCGTTCAGGTTGTTGACGTAGGTCTGGTGATGCTTGGTGTGATGGATTTCCATCGTCTGCGCGTCGATGTGCGGCTCGAGCGCGTCGTAGGCATAGCCAAGCTTGGGCAGGGTGTAAGCCATGTAGAGATTCTCCTGAGGATGACAGTGATAGCCCGGTCGGCCGCCATCCCGGCAGCGGCAGGGACCGGGAGGAAAACCTGGGGCCCTGACCCGGGGTCAGACCTGGCTGAAGATGAGGGGTGGCGTTGGTGCCGCCGAGAGCCAAAGCTGTTGGACATGATGGCGTCGAGCTTCATGTCGCGGTTCTCGCGCAGGATGGGCATGCCCTCGGCCTTCTCGTCGAGCTTCTGGATGTTGGCGCTGCCGCAGACGAAGCCGTCCTGCATCATCAGGATGGAGTAGATGGCCTCGTTGGAGCCGGCAGCCCCCAGGGCATGGCCCGATAGCGACTTGGTGGAGCTGATGAGCGGGATGTCGCCGTTGGCGAAGGTGGTGCGGATCGCTTCCAGCTCCCGGGTGTCCCCCACCGGGGTGGAGGTGCCGTGGGCGTTGATGTAGTCGATCTTGCCGCCGTGCTGGGCCAGGGCCATCTGCATGCAGCGCACTGCGCCTTCGCCGGAGGGCTGGACCATGTCGTAGCCATCGGAGGTGGCACCATAGCCGGTGAGCTCGCACAGGATGTTGGCACCACGGGCCTTGGCGTGCTCGTACTCTTCCAGCACCAGCATGCTGCCGCCGCCGGAGATGACGAAACCGTCACGGTCGGCGTCGTAGGCGCGGCTGGCCAGTTCAGGGTGTCGTTGTAGCGCGAGGACATGGCGCCCATGCCGTCGAAGAACATGCTCATCTGCCACGAGACTTCTTCGCCGCCACCGGCAAAGACGATGTCCTGCTTGCCCAGCTGGATGAGTTCGGCGGCATTGCCAATGCAGTGGGCACTGGTGGAGCAGGCCGAGCTGATCGAGTAGTTGACGCCCTTGATCTGGAAGGGCGTGGCCAGGCAGGCCGAGACGGTGGAGCCCTAGTGCACTTGGTGACGCCGTAGGGGCCCACGCGCTTGATGCCGCTGGCCCGCAGCACGTCGGCCAGCTCCACCTGCGACGACGACGAGGCGCCGCCGCTGCCGGCGACGATGCCGGTGCGCTAGGTTGGACACCTGTTCGGGGTGAGCCCGGACTGGGTGATGGCCTCCTGCAGGGCGATGTAGGAGTAGGCGGCTGCCGGTCCCATGAAGCGCAGGATCTTGCGATCGATGTGCTCCTTGGGATCAAGGGCAATGTTGCCGGCAACCTGGGAGCGCAGCCCCATGTCCCGATAGACGGGGTCGAAGGTGATGCCCGACTTCAGTGCCCGCAACGATGCCAGGACCTCCTGGCGGTTGTTGCCCAGACTGGAGACGATGCCTATACCGGTGACGACGACTCGTTTCATGTTTTGGCTCCCGGATGCTTGCGTGACAGGCGATGGGCGGGGTTCCTCGGCACGGAGTTCAGAAGTCGTCCGTGCTGGTGAACAGACCCACGCGCAGACCGTTGCCTTCGTAGATCTTGCGGCCGTCCACGCTCATCTCTGCATCGGCGATGCCCAGCACCAGCTTGCTGTTCATCACGCGCTTCATGTGGATGTGATGGGTGATCTTGCGGTGCTTGGGCAGCACCTGGCCACTGAACTTGACCTCGCCGCAACCCAGGGCACGGCCCCGGCCGGGGGCACCGGTCCAGCCCAGGAAGAAGCCGACCAGCTGCCACATGGCATCCAGGCCCAGACAGCCCGGCATGACGGGGTCGCTTTCGAGTGGCAGCCGAAGAACCACAGGTCGGGGGTGATGTCCAGCTCGGCGATGATCTCGCCGCGGCCGTACTTGCCGCCGTCGCGGTTGATCTCGACGATGCGGTCGACCATCAGCATGTTGGGCAGGGGCAGCCGGGCATTGCCGGGGCCGAACAGCTGGCCCTTGCCGCAGGCGATCAGTTCTTCTTTGGTGTAGCTGTTTTGGGGAACGAACTCGGTCATGTCAGTCCTTGGGACGGGCGGCGGCGTGCGGGATGGCCTGTGAAGGGGCCGACCGGGCAGGGGCCCGCCCGTCGGTGAGCCGTTTTCAGTAGAAACCCTCAATGGTATGCGCAAATTGGCCATTCTTGATGAATGGCGATGGGGTATCGGGTTTTTGCCGAATGGAACCGTCCGGCGCGAAGCATGCCTGCTGCCCCGGTCGGCTGTCAATTGGCGGCAACCAGGGCATGGATCTGTTCGATTTTGTGTCAGCCATGCCTGACACCGGCATCCTGCCATCCGCCTCCGCCTTGAGATGCAGATGACAGGGATGTCGAGGACAGGCTTTGGGGCCGGTGACGGGGCGATGGCGACGGTGGATCCGACGGGGCTTCAGCCGCGGGCCGGTGGCGCCACGGAGACGCCCTGGACGTGGTTGCGCTGCAGGGCGGCCGCCACTTCGCCACTGGCCTTGGCGTGCTCGACGAAGCTGCGCAGCAGGGCTTCGGCACGGGCGCTGCGGTTGCGGGGCAGGCCCATGGCCCTGTTCGATGACCATGAAGCGGCCGGGCAGCAGGCGCAGCCCGGGCACACGGGCGGCGTCGGCTTCCAGCTGCTGGCGCACGCCGGCGGCCACCTGGTGGTTGCCTGACAGGAAGGTGTCGACCACGGCCTGGGACGACGCGGCGCGCACCAGGCTGGCATGCTGGATGTGGCGACTGAGGTAGAGATCATAGGCGCTGCCCCTTGCCGACCACGATGTCGCGGCCGGGCGCGTCGACCTGGGCGTTGTCGGTGAGCGGTGAGTCGTTGCGCACCAGGTAGGCGCCTTCGATGAGCACGTAGGGGGCGGTGAAGGCAATGCCAGCGCCACGGCCCGGGTCGATGGCGAAGAAGCCTATGTCGGCCCGTTCCTCGGTGACGGCGGCCACGGCCTCGGCCGCCACTTTCACGGGGATCAGTTCCAGTTCCAGACCCAGCAGGCGGGCGAAGGCACGCGCCAGGTCGACCGACACGCCGGCGGGCTCAGTCGCTGTCGGGCTGCTGCCGCGCCAGCACGGCATTGCCCAGGTTGATGACGGCGCGCAGCTTTGCCGGTGGGGGCGATTTCGGCAATCAGGGTGGGGTCATCGATGGGATTGGGGGTCATGGCGGGTCTCCTGTATGTACTGCGATGCGTTTTCGTGAGCTTAGCAGGCGGGCCGCTCCGGGGCAGGGCTGGTTTCCCCGCAGATGACGATGGATAGTCCCGGCATGGCGTGCCACCAGGGATGACGCGAAGGGCAGGATGTTGTCCCGATGGTGCGAAATGTTGCCGAAAGAGCGCCTCGCGGCAAAATCGTGGGATACGAGGGGTTGGGGTTTGCCCTGTGGCACGGATCGGGCTGATAATGAAGGAATAATCCCGCATGTGATATTGATCGATGGAGGAAGTCTCGTGAGCGGGAAGTGATGCAGCCGAACTGAACGCGGAATCGGCAGCACCGGAGCCGGTCGCGCAGGCCACGACGGCCGCCGAAGAGGCGGCGCCTTCATCCAGCCAGTCCCCGTCCGGAACGGCCGAGGGGCCGTCTTCGGATTCGCCCCTGATCAACCAGCAGTTCTCCACGCTCAACAGCCTGCGCCGGGCGCGCACCTGGGTGGATGTCTATCTGGTTACCGGCACCCGCCTGCATGGGCAGATCCGCTCCTTTGATTCCAACATGCTGCTGCTGCAGACCCGCAGCGGCGATGTGGCGCTCTATCACCATGCGGTCAGCAGCGTGATGCGTGCGCAGAAGCGCGGCGGAAGTGCCAAGGCCAGCAGCCGCAAGCCGGTGCGCGGCAATGTCAGACCCGCGGTGGTCCGTCAGGCCGATGGCGTGGATCAGTCCCGTCGTCCGGAGGCGAAGGGGCGCCGATGCGTACCTGGCGCCAGCCGGCATCGAAAGCCCCGCGCGTCCGCGCGTCGAGATCAACCGTGAGGGCCGGTGGCCGCATCGAGGGCTCCCCGGCTCACGGCATCGCGTCCCGGTGTGGCGTCGCCGCCCCGCGGCACCGCCTGCCGGTGTGGTGGTCGTCCGTCACAAGCGCGTGCGAACCATCGTGAAGCCCGAAGACGAGCAGTGACGCCCGTGCGATCATTGGGGGCCGACGAGCTTTCGTCGTCCCTTTCCGGATCGCCGCGCCCATGTTCAGTTATCGCCACGCCTTTCATGTCGGCAACCATGCCGATGTGCTCAAGCACGCCATCCTGGTGGCCATCCTGCGCCACCTGGCCCTGAAGGACAAGTCGTTCTGGGTCTTCGACACGCACGCCGGTGCAGGGCGCTACCGGCTGGATGCGGCCCAGACGCGCAAGAACGCCGAATACCGCAGTGGCATCGAGGCATTGTGGCAGGCCCGGAAGCTGCCGGCGCTGCTGGCCGATTATCGTGACGAGGTGGCGCGCTTCGACGCCGAGCAGGAGGAAGCCACCCGCGAGCGCGCGGCTCAGCGAAGGGAATCGGCCAGTGCAGGACGTCGTGGTGATGCAGCCGGTGACGCCGTTGCGGCCGAGGTGTCCGCCGGCGGTGCAAAACGCCCTGCAGCCAGGCGTGCGGCCCAGCCCACGGGGCGGCTACCCCGCTGGTATCCGGGCTCGCCCTGGCTGGCGCTGCAGCTGATGCGTCCCGCAGGACCGGCTGCGCTGCTTCGAGGCCCACCCGACCGAAATCCAGGTCCCTGCACGACAACCTGGGGTTGCGCATCGGCGGCAGGTGCAGGTCTTCGGCGAGGATAGGCTTTGCCGGGCTGAAGGCGCTGCTGCCGCCTGTCTCGCGTCGGGGGCTGGTGGTCATCGATCCCTCCTACGAGGACAAGCGGGACTACGCGAAGGCACGTCGCACGCTGATGGAGGCGATGGAGCGCTTTGCCACGGGCACGATGATGCTGTGGTATCCGCTGGTGCGTCGGCGTGAGCTGATGCTGCTGTGGATCAGCTGCCCGGGCTGCCGGGCGTGACCGACTGGCTGGATGTGCGCCTGCAGGTGGGCGCGCCGCCCGAGGATGGTTACGGGCTTTATGGCAGCGGCGTCTTTGTCATCAATCCGCCCTACACGCTGGCGGCCGAATTGCAGGGAAGCCATGCCCGTGCTGTGGCAGCTGCTGGGGCAGGACGCCCGAGTCGGGCTGGTGGATGGAGACTTCGGGGCAGGCGGACGGGATCGTGCGCCCCAGGCCCGACTCATCCCAGGCACGGTCGTCCGAGGGGCAGCCGCCCCGGGAGCGCTCGGGCCGAGGCCGCCCGGAGCGGGAGCGCCAGGACCGGGCACGTCCGGCCCGGCGGCGCTGATCGGGCTTACTGGATCGCTTCCAGCAGCTTGTCGGCCCGCTTGCCGTTCATCATCATGCGGCCGCGGTTGGCCTTGAAGGCTTTTTCCACGGCCTCGCGGTTGGTGGCCTTGCCCGCCTGGATGATGCCGATCGCGGCCATCATCAGGTGCGGGGCAGTCATAAGTAGAGGCCTTCCTTGTCCACCTTCAGCGTGAAGGGCTTGTCCAGCTCGCCTCTTCCAGGGGTGATGCCCTCAGGAACGGCCAGTGAACGGACCTGGTGGCCCGAGTTGGTGGGCTCGAAGATGACGGTGTCGCCCACGTCCGACCTTGAGGTAGGCGGGCTCGAACACCATGCCGCCTTCCTTGCCGTTGTTGAGCATCTTCACGACGTGCTCGGCGGCGTGGGCGGGGACTAGCCAGCATCAGCAGCGCGGCGGAGGCGGCCAGGGCGGTCAGGGTCTTTTTCATGATCAGGGTTTCCGGTGAGAGGGCCCGTACATGCGTATGCACGGGCAGGAGAGGTCAGGGCGTCCGGCTGACGCTGGGTCTGCCGGACGGGGCTGAGGGGCAAAGTCAGCCGGCGATGCCGGGCCGTGCCCCGGGCGGCTGCCGGGGGCACTGCGTCGTCTTCAGCCTGGTAGCGGATGGTGCGCACGTGCGGATGGCCGAAGCGGTCGATCTGCACGTCCACCGGGCACGTCGTACAGGCGCTGGATCAGCTCGGCCGTGATGACCTCGGCCGGTGGTCCCGTCAGGCCCTGCAGCTGCCCTTGTCCAGCACCACCAGCCGGTCGGCGTACTGCGCCGCCAGGTTCAGGTCGTGCAGGATGGTGACGGTGATCCAGTTGTGCGCGCGGGTCTGCTTGTGCAGGTGGTCCATCAGCACCATCTTGGTAGCGCATGTCCAGCGCACTGACCGGTTCGTCCAGCATCATCACTTCGGGCGAGCGCAGCGGCACCTGGCGAACAGCGCCATCTGCCGCTGGCCGCCACTGAGCGCGAGATGGGGCGCTCGGCAATGTGCAGCAGGCCCACGGCTTCCAGCGCGTTGAGCGCCGCCAGCACGGTGTCGTCGTCGACCCGCAGCCCCAGACGGTCCAGCCGGCCCAGCATCACCACCTCCAGGGTGGAGAGATCCAGGTCCAGCCGCGTGTCCGCGGCGGCGTAGCCGAGCGCTGGCGCCAGACGGGCAGCTGCTGCTCGCGCTGGTCGTCACCGTTGAGGCGGATGTGGCCGGCGCTGGGATGCAGCTCTGCCGAAGAGGCGCATCAGGCTGGTCTTGCCGCAGCCGTTGGGGCCGATGATGGCCGTGACTTCGCCGGGGTGGAACTGCACCGAGTAGCCGCAGGCCGCGGGTGTGTGCCGGCGTGCAGGTGGAGGTTCTCGACTTCAGCATGACCGCGCCTCCATCCCAGGATCAGCCAGAAGAAGAAGGGCACGCCGATGATGGCCGTGACCACGCTGACCGGGAACAGCGCCCGGGGACGATGATCTGGACAGCACCGAGGCAGCCGACAGCATGACGGCGCCGCACAGCATGGACAGCGGGATGAAGAAGCGCTGGTCCTCGCCCACCAGCATGCGGGCGATGCGACCACCAGGCCGATGAAGCCGATGACGCCGACGAAGCTGATGGCGGTGGAAGTGAGCAGCGCGACCAGGATGAGTGTCTTGAGCCGCAGCTTGGCCAGCATCCACGCCCAGACTGCGCGCACGGGCTTCGCCCAGGCGCAGGGCTGTGAGCTCCAGGCATCGGCCAGCAGCAGGATGGTGCACACCACGGTGACCGTGCCGGTGATGGCCAGCGACCACCAGGAGCTGCGCTGCAGGCTGCCGAACAGCCAGAAGATGATCTGCTGGTTCAGTTCGGGGGACGACATGAACTGCAGCATGGACATCAGCGACTGGAACAGGAACAGCAGCGCGATGCCTGCGAGGACTCAGCGTTCTGGGCGTTGACCTGGCGGGAACATGGCGATGCCGAACAGCACCGAGGCGGCCAGCATGCACATCAGGAATGCGCCCAGCGGCACGCTGATCAGCGGGTCGATGGTGATGCCGATGATGTCGGCGTGCAGGCCGAGCGCGGCGCCCAGACCGGCCGCGGCTGCCAGGCCCAGCGTGTAGGGGCTGGCCAGCGGGTTGTCCAGCAGCGTCTGCATCTCGGCGCCGCCCAGGCCCAGGGGCTGCGCCGACCACGATGGCCATCAGCGCTACCGGCAGCCGGAAGTCCCAGACGATGGTGACGAGGCCGTCGGTCGCATCGGGTGGGGCAAAGCCCAGCGCCGGGAAGGGCGGGTGCATCAGGATGTCGATGACCTCCGGAAGGGCAGCAGCGACGGGCCGGTGAAGATGTCGGCCAGGACGGTGCCCAGGAGAACCAGCAGCAGGATGCCCATCCAGAGCAGCCGGCGTGCTTCACGCCGGCGCTGGACGGCCAGAGCCCTGCCGCAGTTTCCTGACGTATTGGCAGGGGAAGGAGCGTTCATGCGATCACTTGGCGTCTTTCAGGCCCGTGTAGAACGTGCCGGTGGGCGTGACCGGCAGCAGCGCTTGTAGAAGCTGATGTAGTTGGCCTGCGGATCGACGTCCTTGAACAGCTCGGGGTAGGCCACCTTGGCGATGTACTGGATCGACGGGTAGTCGGTGATGCTGCGGGATGCTCCCTGGTACACGCCGTAGATGCGCTTGTCCTTGATGGCCGGCAGGCTGCCCCAGCCCGGACGCTTGGCACAGCCTTCCAGACGTTTCTGCGCTTCGGCCTCTGTCCACGCCTTTCGCCCATCAGCATGGCGTTGGGGTTCTTCTCTTGGACCCGGTGCCGGAGATCAGGATGACATCGGGTCGAGGAGCGATGATCTGCTCGGGGTTCAGCGGGCCCCAGTACTCCACGAACGGCGCTGCGATGTTCTCGCCACCGGCGGTGGTGATCATCGGACCCCACATGTTCTTGCCGTACGAGAAGCTGTATTCTGCTCGGTCCCTTGTTGCCGAACTCGACATAGACCTTCGGCTTGGCCTTGCTGGCCTTGGCGATGCGGTGAGTGATGGTCTCGACGGCCTCCTTGTACTCGTGGGCGATCTTCTTGGCACGGGCCTGCTGGCCGGTGATCTCGCCGAGGAGCAGCGTGCTGGCCACGTGGTTCTTCAGGTCCCTGGTCGCTGTAGTCCACCACGACGACAGGGATGCCCGACTGTTCCAGACGATCCACGTCAGCCCCAGGCCCAGGTACTGCCACTTGGCCAGCACGATCACGTCCGGGCGCAGCGCCAGGGTCTTCTCGACGGAGCTCTGCACTTCCACCTCGCCCACGTCCGGCAGGTCCCTTCAGCGACGGGCGATGGGCGGTGTCAGTCTGCAGTTGGCTCGGACGCCAGCCTTCCCAGGCCTCGCGCGAGATGCCGACCACCTTGTCAGTGAGGCCTCTCGGTGCCGACGGCCATGTAGTCTCGAGCGAAGCCCAGCAGCACGCGCTTGGCCGGCGATTCGATCTTGACCTTGCGGCCCTGGACATCGGTCACTTCCTTCTGAGCGGCCTGAGCGGCACCCATCGACGCGCAGCGACGACAGCCGCCAGCACGGTTTTGGAGAACGAAACGGTTTTTGCCGTGTTTGAACTGACAAGAGGATGGAGGGATGCCGGGCAGGTTCCGGCGCGGGGAGGCGGCTACAGGGCCCAGGGGGTTACAGAGTCGGCCGGTTCCCGGAATGGGAGCTGTCTGATCGTAGCGTGATGGAAAGACGAATGAAACTCGTCATTTCCTCGATGATTGCGTATAGTAATCAATGTGATGTTTGTTGTCGGATATGCCATCCGAGATGCTAGGGTTTACCCGAAAAGGGGCGAAGAATCCGAATTCTCCGGCCTCGGTCAAGCGAGGCTTGGTACGAACAGTGTTGCTCTGTCAGAGGTGTCGACAATCTGAGCCCGCAGGCGTCTGTCAATCGGCGTTTGACGGGCAGCAGTCCGATAGGGAATGGGGCGGTTGTCTGTCTTGTGGAGGCTAGGATCAGTCGGCGTCTGCAAGGCTGCGCCGACGCTGCAGCCAGTGATCAGCCCAGCGCCTGTGCTGCCAGGGCACAGACGGTGGCGGTGCGTGCTTGTGGCGCGTTCTGCGGCCCGTTGTTTGCGGGGCATCGGTATCCGATCGGGGGGCGGCCAGCCGGATCATCGTGGTGGGCTGGTCCACCAGCGCAAGGCCATGGGCCTGCAGCCAGTCGGCCAGGATGTCGGCATCATGGCCATGGTCCTGGGCGGATGGGCGATCATGCCCTGCCTGAGCCTGAGCCTGAGCCTGCCTGAGCCTGGAGCCTGAGCTCGAGCCTGGCCGTGGCTGACCGGAAGAGCGCGCGTGGCCGCTGCCAGGTCGATGCGGACGAAAATCGCCAGTCCGCTCCTGGGTGAGCAGCCCTCACCAGCGCTACGGCGCGGTCTGCGCCATCGGCCAGCAGGGGCCGACCCGCAGCCACGCCCCGAAGCGGTGCAGGATGCCGTAGCCGCATAGGCGGCCGTGTGCGTCCATGCTCACGGCACAGCGTTCATCGGCATCCATCTGTGCCAGCAGGGCCTGCAGTAGCGCCGGGCGCGTCAGGCCGCGTTCACGCTGGTCGGTAGGGCCAGCAGGGCGGGCAGTCCTGCGGTTGCACTAGCCGGGTCAGCTCAGTCGGTCGCGAGGAGGACGTGGGCCCGGCTTCCACGGGGGCTGCCGGTGCCGTGGAACTGCCGGGCATGGCCGATGGCCGTAAAGCCCAGCGATTCATACAGCGGCCTCCCTGGGCGGTGGCCTGCAGCATCACGTCACGGCCTTCCAGGGCCTGCAGCAGGCCCCTTGAAAAGGCGCTTGCCAATGCCACACGACGTTGCCAGGCATTATCGACGATGACCATGCCGATGCGTGCCCTGTTCATCCCCATTGCCGAGGCCAGCCCGCAGCCGATCAGTTGCCCATCGGCACGCACGGCCAAGGCTGCACCAGTAGTGCCTTCGCCCAGCTGATGAACTGCTGCCAGTCGGCCTCGCGGTGAGGCTGCGCAGCAGCCTGGCCCAGCTGCCAGCAGGTGTGGATGTCGGCAGGTCAAGGGTGTCCAGGGCGAAGGGCTCTTGCATGGGGGCTGGCACGGGCGAGGCAGAAGAGGGTTACTGGCCTCGTCTTCGGGCTGCGATGAAGCCCACTTTCAGAGGCTGGCCTTGAGGCATCGACGATGGTCTGTGCCACGTAGCGATAGGGGGTATTCTCGTCGGCGCGCAAGTGAACGTTGGGTTGCGGCTCCTCGGTGCTGGCCTTCTGAAGCGCTCGGCAGCGTCTCCGCGTGATCTGGTCATGTCTCACATGAGGGTTGCCGTCGGCATCGATCGAGAATTCGATCGTGGTGGGGCTTGTTCTCGGTGGGGGTTGGTGGTGGCGCGGCGGCCAGCTGCGACCGGGATTGGTCAGCAGCGGCGCGGGTGACGATGAAGATCACCAGCAGCACCAGCATCCCGTCGATGAGCGGAACCATGTTGATCTCGCCCATTGGGGTGTTGCCTTCTTGGAATCAAAAACTGGCAAAGGCCAGTGGTGGATCGATCCTTTCGGTGAGGGCGCCGCCGTGGCGGCTGGCGCCCTGAACCGGAAATGACGGGCTTGTTCAGGCAGCCTGCTGCGGCATGCTGTTGTCGACGTGCGTGTGGGCCGCTCAGCGTCTTGCCGGAGGACGGGAAGGTGAACAGCTCGAAGGCGAAGCGCGTCGAGACGCGCCGTCAGCACCCAGTTGCGGCGGGTGAGCCAGTTGAAGCCGGACTGACCGCCGGCAGGCTACGGGCGAGACCCAGGCCGGTGCATGATCAGTGCTTCACCCACGGGGCCGGCCACCTTGTCCAGAGAGGCCGGAGCCGCTCAGACCGATGTTGACCAGCGCATGGTACACACCCAGACGGTGCCGAACAGGCCGAAGCAGGGCGCGGTGGCGCCCACGGTGGCGCGCACCGACAGGCCGTTCTCCAGACGCACGGTCTCCTCGTCCAGCACCTTCTTGATGATGCGGGTCAGCAGAGTCGGCTGCGGTGCCGGCGTCGTCTGCCATGCGGTTGGACGGCGCCGTGCGGAGCATAGTCGCTGGATGGCCTGCAGGCGCGTTGGCGGTGACGCGCGAGAACGGGTCATGACGCGCCATGGGCGGCGATGTCGCCTGGCCACGGCCTGCAGCTGGACGGGGCTTTCCAGATTTATCTTCAGGAAGCGCTCGGCGCGCGAGCTGCGGATGAGATGGCGATGCCCTTGACGAGGATCAGCGTCAGGACACCACGGACATGCCCAGCAGGATGACCAGCAGCGCCTTGCTGACAAAGTCGCCCTGCGCCAGGGAAGCGGGCGAAGCCGAGTGGGTGTATCGTTCACGTTCAGTTCTCCAGTTCGAAGACGATTGGCATCAGCATGTAGGCTTCACGCGGCTTGCCATTTTCCTTGTGGGGTGAGAGGAGGGACATTGTCGGGCTGCATCGATGGCGGCCTTGTCAGGCGGTCAGGAGCCTGAGGATTTTTCTGAGCTTGACTCTCCCTTGCGGCCGACCATTCACGTCAACCAGCACGCGCAGCGTGACCTTGCCGGTCTCGCCGGCGCGCGGAAAACGCCGGGTATGCGGGCGTCGGGCTGGCGGATGTAGTGGGCTCTAGTGAGGAACTGAGCACGGCGGCGGGCCGACGGGACCCCGGTGTGCTCGGAGCCTTGTTGCGGCGTGGCACCGGCTGGCGCATTCAGCCTGCCCCTGCACGGGAGGTGTGGGCGGGGCCGGAGGCAGGTGGCGGCGGCTCGCAGGCTATCGAGAGCGACGGCGGGCAGCTCCTGGCTTCGGCTTCAGTTTGGGCTACTGCTTCGGGTTTGGGTTTCGGCTTGGGCACCTCGTAGACCGGTCGCAGGCTCAGGCGCCGGCGGCGGCTCGGCCACGACCGGCTCCGGGCTCCGGCTCCAGTTCAGGCCTGGGTTCCGGAGGGCGGCGGGGGCGCGGTGGGCTCGGGGATGACGGGCGGCTGCGGCGGTGCGTTGACCAGCCTCGACATAGACAGGCTGGTCCTCGCCACTGGCAGCCTGCAGCATGTCATCGGTGAGGTTGATGCCGTACAGCAGTGCTGCGTGCAGCAACAGAACCCCGCTGAAGGCGGGCAGCATGTGCCAGCGCGGAGGGGGACGGTCCAGCGCGAGGACTGATTCAGATCCACGGCGCGGGCTTCGCGCCGGTCGGCGGTCTGCCCATGCGAGGCGCCCGGAGCCGACGGAGGGGAGGACGGTGGTTTCACACGAGAGCGGATGGAGGTTGCTGGGAAAACGATATGGGTCGACCGATGCCCGATCACCGGGCCGAGAGACTGGCCGGCCCATCAGGGACGGCGTACTCAGGGCAGGGCGGGGCAGTCTCCGGGAAGAGACCCATGAGGCAAGAGAGCGAACAGAAGCACGACCCAGACAGGCGTGCTCCTGGGTCTTGCCGGAAAACCAGCAGGATGTGGATGCAGGCGCGTTCGACGGACGGTGTCGAGGCGTTCCGAGTGCAGCGCTACCGGGCGGCTCGTTCTGGAATGTGCCGCGCAATGGTAACGATTCGTATTGGAGTCCTCAAATCGGCCGCTGGCAATTCTTCACGGGATGAGGGTCGCACGAAGCATGACCCGATGCCGTGAAGGGGGTTGCCGTGAGCATATTGTTGCAGCGGTTTCGCGGAATGCGCAACGGTTGGTGACCATTCGTCGGTCAGGACGGATTTGCAGGGGGAGGCATCCTGTCCCGAGACGGCTGTCATCGATGCCGACGATCGTGTCCTGACGCGTCCTGACGCGAGAATCCGGCCAAACACTCTATACAATCGTCGGATGCACACCCAAGACTCTTCTTTTCCTGTCCGACTGGCAGCGCCAGCGGCTCTCCATCCATGTCGACCGCGCAGTGACCGAGCTGCGGCGAGGGCGGCCGGTCCTGATTGCCGATCGCAAGGCCATCGACAACATGCCGACGTGGTTGGCCCTCTCTGCCCGTCTGGCTGTTTGCCGCGGTGGAGACGCTGACGCCCGGGCTGGAAACGGCTGCGACAGTTGGGGATGGTGGACTTTCACTGCTTTGCTGTCCGGGCAGCGGATCGAGGCGCTGGCGCGTCGGAAGGCTGGTCGAATCTGCTGCCCCAGAAAGGCAACAACCTGGAACGCCAGGGATTCGGCAGCCTTTCGAACTGCTCGCATGACGCCGCAGAGCGGCCCAATATGTGAGGATCTGTCATGCGGATCCGGGCCTGCGCCGGACTGGAAGGCACGATTCTCGTGAGGCGGCGCTGGAGTTGCGCTACCGCGTGCTGTCCCTGGCGGGCGACCCCCATGCATCGGACTGGGGCGCACCAGGCAAGGAGACCGAGCTGGCAAAACCCGATGGCGACGGACCCTGGTGGACGATGCCTCAGGGGGTCAATCCGCCCTTGCCGTTGGCCCGCGAGGCGCTGGCACTGGCCCGTGAGGCCCGTCTGGCACCGGCGGTGGTCTGCTGCCAATTGTTTTCGGAGATGCGCATGCGCTTGCTGGACGCCGGTCTGATGCATGTCGACCCGGCGCAGGTACAGCCCTTCGTGGCTACCCGCCCCGTTCAGCTGGAGCAGGTCAGCGATGCGCCGCACGCTGCTCGCGCCCAGTGCCTGGGCGGCCGATCGCGGCTGCAGCGGGGGAATGGTGCACAGCCGGTCGGCGCCGTTAGGGGCGATGCCGCCCAGTCGGGCTGGTTCGTCGGGCACACCGATGGCGATCACGCCATCGACAGCCGCTTCGTGGTCTTCCGCGAGAAGGACAGCGACTTCGAGCATGTTGCCGTCATCGTCGGCAATCCGGACTTCAACGGCAAGGAGCCGGTGCGGGTCGGCTGCATTCCTCGTGCCTGACGGGCGATCTCTTGGCAGCCTGCGTTGTGACTGCAGGCGATCAGCTGCGCGGCACGTGCAGCGGCTGGCGAAGGACGGCGAGCGGCATCGTGCTGTACCTGTCGCAGGAAGGGCGGGGCATCGGCATTGCCAACAAGCTGCGAGCCTACCGGCGGCGGGATGCGGGCTGGACACGCTGGATGCCAACCATGCGCTGGGCTTCCGGATGGACGAGCGCCACTTCGATGTGGCGGCTGCCATGCTGAAAGTCGCTGGGCTGTACGCACATCAACCTGCTGACCAACAACCCGGCCAAGATTGCCGCCCTGCGTGACGCCGGCATCGACGTGGTGGAGCGTGAAGGGTCAGGGCGGCGGTCAACGCCCACAACCAGCGCTACCTGCTCACAAGATGAAGCGCGGCGGCCGCCTGTTCGATCAGCAGGATCTGCGTGATGGACGCCGACAGTACCTCGGGCGGAATGTCGGGCATGGCGTCCGCTGCCATGAGCCGCGAAGGCACGATGCCTGAGGGCGCTGTCCAGACCGAGGCTGGTCGTGCGCCACGGCCGAGGGCAGATCCGCGTCGCCCGCGCAGTGCGCTGGGCATCGAGGAGGGCGCGCGTCTTCCTGCCGACCGGCGCGCGGTCGGGGGCTGAGGGCGCTGACGCCTCGCCCGAAGGCCGGCCGCTGTCGGTCGCCATCCGTGAAAGGCTGCGGTTTGCCAACCGGCGCTTCCACGCCAATGACAATATTGCCGACTTCATCTCACGACGAGGCCGAGCTGGACGCGCTGCTAGGACGAGGTGGCAGAGCGGATGCAGGCGCTGCTGGAATCGCGGTCATCGACACCGAGTCGGACCCTCACAACACGCAGGACACGGCACGGCGCTGGCGCGCATGTACCTGAACGAGGTGTTTGCCGGCCACGCTACCGCAAGGCGCCGGCCATGACCGAGTCCCCAACGTCGAGAAGCTCAACGAGGCTGCGCTGGTGGTGGGAGCCCATCACCGTGCGCTCGGCCTGCTCGCACCACTTCCATGCCCCCATCATGGGCCGGCTGTGGATCGGAGCGTGCGCACGCCATTTGACTCCCAACCTCACTGGCCTGTCCAAGTATGCGCGGCTGGCTGACTGGATCATGAGCCGGCCGCAGATCCAGGAAGAGGCCGTGAAGACGCTGGCTGACGAGCTGGAGCGGCGTCTGGTGCCGGATGGTCTGGCCGTGGTGATGAAGGCCGACCACTTCTGCATGCACTGGCGCGTGTGAAGGACGAGCCAGATGACGTCTTCCGTCATGCGGGGGTCGCCTTCTGCGAAATTCCGAGCCTGCGACGCGAGTTCCTGGGCTGATCTGACCCGGCGGGGTTGATCCGGTCCCGGGCGCTTCGGAGCTTTGGACCATGCACCGGTTTTCTGTGGCCTGTGCCATGGCCTTTCCGGGTGGTTTATGGCATGTTTCGTGCTGTGTCGTCGAGGTCCATGCACGGACCCGATAACCCTTGTCTGGTGTCCGCCCGCCTGTCGCGGGCCGATCTGAAAAATAGCCTCCATGGAAAAACAGACTCTCCTCGTGACCGGCGGTGCCGGTGTGCATCGCTCTACACCGTCGTGGAGCTGCTGGCTGCTGGCCGTGACGTGGTCATCCTCGACGACTTCAGCAACAGCTCGCCCCAGGTGGTGGACCGCATTGCCGAGATTGTCGGTCGCCGTCCCGCCTTGCGTGGAGGGCGATTCGGGCGACCGGGACGACGCTGCGCCGCCTGCTGGCCCAGTGCCGGTCGATGCCACCATCACTTCGCCGGCTTCACGGCCGTGGGCGAGCGTCGGGCGGCCGCCGCTGGCCTACTACGGCAACAACGTCAGCGGGACCGTGGTGCTGCTGGAATGCCTGGAAGAGGCTGCGCGCGCCGCCTGGGTGTTCACGCTCCTCGGCCACCGTCTGCGCGGATCCGGCCAGCGTGCCCATCCGCGAAGATTTCACCGGCACTACCAACTTCTGTGGCCGCACTCACGCGGCACATCGAGCACATGCTCAATGATCTGTGCGGTGGCCTCGCCCGAGTGGTCGATCGGCATCCTGCAGCTACTTCAACCCGGTGGGGGCCCATGCCCGGGCCGCATCGGCGAGAATCCGCGCGGCATCTCGAACAACCTGATGCCCTTTTGTCACGCAGGCGGCGTGGGCGGCCTAGCTCGGTGTTCGGCGACTATCCCACGCACGACGGCACGGCGTGCGCGACTATCCACTGTGGTGGACCTGGCGCTGGGGCATCCTGGGCCGCACTGGAGAAGGTGGTGGCGGCAAGGCGCTCTGGACGTGAACCTGGGGACCGGCAAGGCTACTCAAGCTGGACTTCGTCGAGGCCTTCGAGAGGCCACAGCGGACGGCCCCATCCTCCAGAGATCGTCGATCGCCGCCCCGGCGACTGTGGCGCAGTGCTACGCCGATCCGCCGCTTGCGGCCGAGATGCTGGGCCGGCGCGCGCAGCGCGACCCGCAGCAGATGTGCCGATGGCTGGAACCGGCAGCAGAATCCGGACGGCTACTGACCGGCGTGATCTGACCCTATCCGGCCTTGCGCCCTGGACGCAGGGCCGGCTCGGTCGGAAAGCGCCCGGAGGGCGTTCTCCTGCTCGCATCTGTAGTCCTCAAATGACGCTATGGGCGCATTTATTTCGGGTTCCTGAAAGGGCAGGAATACCCGAAGATGGTGGGGTGACTCATCACCCCGAATTTTGTTCCCATCTGCCGTCAATCGGCTTGCGATGCTGATTTTCGGGTGGTTGACAAATCGACAACTCTTTGACGGTTTTTTGAAGCCCCGTCATGGGGTCTTCGAGGATCTGCATGATCGGGTTGATATAATGACATCCGTCATGCACGATAATTTCCGGCAATCATCCATTTCATCATTCATCTGCTGGAATGTTCTGCCAGCCATCTGGCTGTGCCTTTCTTTCGTGTGCGCAGCGGCAAAATGTCACCCCTGCAGGCGGTGCTCGCCAGGCGTTTTCCGCGTATCGTCGCGCCAGATCGGCGGGGGCGCCCATCTCCTGCGGGCTTTCCTCTGCGGGAATTCCTTCATGGCGCCCATCTGGGATTTCTGCGTTTTCGCCCTCGGCCCAGGCATCTGTTGGATACACCTGATCCTTCACCCTGCACCGGTATTGCATGGACCGCCTTCATTCGGGCGTAACTGTCCCTTCTGCCCGCGTTTCGCGCCGGGCGGCCGGTCAGAGGGTCGGCGTCGCTTAAACCCGTCAGGACGCACTCGTCGGGCCCTCCATCCTGAAGTAGAGGAGTCCATGCATGTCACGTTCAACCTGCTGTCACCGCTGCTGTTCTCTGGCTTGTCTCTGGCATGGCCCATCGCGCGCCCGTGCGCGCCCGCCCGGCGCCTGCTGGCGTGGCTGCCTTTTGGGGCCGCCAGCGCTGCTGGCGCGACCAGGCCCCGTGCCGCCGATGCCCTGAGCCGGGAAGTCAGGCCATCCGGTGCGCTTCGGCGGCATGAACTGGGAATCCAACCTGGTGCTGACCGAGATCGAGCGGCGCATTCTGGAGAAAAGGGCTGGGATGGCTGCCAGACGACGTGCTGCCCACGGAGACCCTTGTCGGCGCTGGCCGCCGGGCCGCGGCGATCTGGACGTGATGCGAGATCTGGCAGACAGCGTCGTGATCCCTGGGCCCGAGGCCGTGGCCACCGGCAAGGTGAAGTCGATCGGCATGGTCTACCTGGGAGGCGAGGTTGGTACATCCGCGCTGTGGCCGAGAGCGCTGCCGGAGTTGAAATCCATCGAGGATCTGCCCGGTCTCGAGGACGAGTTTGCCGACAATGAGGATCCCGGCAAGGGCCGCTTCATGGCTGCCCGGTGGGCTGGGGCTGCGAGGTGGTCGCCACCAGATCTTCAAGGCCGACAAGAAGCTGGCGGAAGCCTTCAACCTGTTCGCACCTGGTACCTGGCTGCCTAGGCCGCATCACTCAATGCGCAAGCGCAACGTCGTCTTACTACTGGTCACCCACGCCGATGGTCGCCCTGATGGATCTAGTGCGGCCGAAGTTCCCGCCCTGCGACAAAGGCCAAGCACCAGTGCCTAACCGATGGACTGTAGCCAACCCTGGAAGTGGTGACTCCCGAGAACCTGGTGCTGACGGGCGTCAACACCGTTCTCTGAACAGGCGCCCAGGACCACCGAGTTCCTGTCGAAGCGTGTCAGCTGCCGCGGTGGATGTGGTCAACGGCATGCTACGATGGATGGAGTCGATAGAAGTGACGGACGTGGCCGACCGGTTCCTGAAGAACCATGCTGATGTTCGGGACGAAGTGGGTGCCGGGCCGATGTGGCCGAACGTGCGAAGGCGGGGCTCCTGACTATGTCGGCAACCTTCGAGCCCCGTGAAGCTGCGCAAGGGCATCTGACAGCTTGTCGATGCTCGTCACCGACTATGGCGACTCGCTGGGGGCACTGTCCGACCACTTCGAGCGCTGGCTGGGCATGGTTCGAGAGCTGCGCGCACGGCGCCGTGGTGGTCGGTGGTGCTGACGGTCATCGTCGTCGCCTGGCTGCTCGCGCGCCGATCGGCCTGTCGCCGCTGATGGGCGGGCTGCTGTGCACTCATCGGTCTGCTGGGCCTGTGGGACGCCGGCACGCAGACCCTGGCGCTGATGCTGATGGCCACCTTCCTGTCGGTCGTCATCGGCATCCCGGTCGGCATCCTGATGGGGCGGGTGGACTGGGTGCGGGCCGTGCTTGAACCCCGTGCTGGACGTCATGCGGACGATGCCAGCTTCGTCTATCTCATCCCCGTGGTGATGCTCTTTGGCCTGGGCAAGACCCCGGCGCTGATTGCCACCATCATCTACGCGGTGGCCCCGCTCATCCGCCTCACCGATCTGGGCATCCGCCTGGCGGACAAGGAGGTGCTGGAGGCCTCGCGCGCCTATGGCGCCAATACCTGGCAGCAGCTCTTCGGGGTGCAGATTCCCGCTGGCACTGCCAGCATCATGGCCGGCATCAATCAGACCACGATGATGGCGCTGGCCGTGGTGGTGATCGCCCTCGATGATCGGGGCCACCGGTCTGGGCCAGGAGGTGCTGCAGGGCATCAATCGGCTTTGAGGTCGGTGAGGCCTGATGGCGGGCGTCTCCATCGTGAGTGCTGGGCCATCCTCTTCGACCGAGATCACCCAGGGCTGCGGCCGCCGGCAACGACGAGGAGCGCACTGATGAGCAAGATCGAAGTCAGCCACATCTACGAGATCTTCGGCCTGCATCCTGAGCGCTGGCTGGAAGGCCGTCCGAGCATCGCAGCGCAGGAGGAGCTGCTGACACGCAGTGGCCATACGCTGGGCCTTGCGCGACATCTCCTGTCCATCGACGCGGCAGCATCCACGTCACCGCTGGGCCTGTCGAGGTTCGGGCAGAGCCCACGCTCATCCGGCACTTCAATCGCCTCATCGAGCCCACCCTGCGGTGAGATCGGGTGACAGCCAGAACGTCGGTGGAACTGGGACGGCGCTGAGCTGGCCCATCTGCGCCAGCAGAAGATGAGCATGGTCTTCCAGCGCTTCGGCCTCTTTCCGCACCGGTACCGTGCTGGACAACGCTGCCTATGGACTGGCCGCCGCAGAAGGTGCCGCGCGCCCAGCGTGAGAGAAAAAGGCCCGTTACTGGCTGGACCGTGGGGCTGTCGGGCTTGAGCCATCAGTATCCGCACCAGCTCTCCGGCGGCATGCAGCAGCGGGTGGGGCTGGCCCGCGCTGGCCACCATGCCGAGATCCTGCTGATGGACGAGGCCTTCTCGGCGCTGGATCCGCTGATACGCCGCGAGATGCAGGACCACCTGGTGGAGCTGCAGGCACGGGCTCAACAAGACCATCACGTCTTCATTACCCACGACCTGGAGCGAGGCGCTGCGGCATGCAACCGCATCATCCTGAGGACGGCAGGAGCTGGTCCAGGAAGGAGCCCGAGGACATCCTGCTGGAGCCGGCCAACGAGTACGTGCAGTCCTTCCTGCGGACGTGAACCGCAGCAGGGTGCTCAACGCCGGTCGCGCTGCAGGAGGGTGCGCGGTTGACGCTCACTGCGTACCCGGCGAAACCATGCGCCGGGAGCTGCTTTCAGGCGCGCAAGTACGACTCATGCGCCCGTGCTGGACGGCAAGCGGCTGGCTGGCGCTCACCGTCGGGCGCATCACTGATGCCCTGAAGGAAGGCGCGGCGCGACGCGTCCGAATACGTCGAGGAGATGGCCTCGGTGCCGTCCGACGGCAGGGCTGGACACCGTGTCAGGCCACCTGTTGCAGAGTGACCAGCCGCTGGCCGTTACGGGCGAGCACGACGAATTCGTCGGCATGCTGTCGCGCAGCAGGTGCTGAGCCTGGTCAGCAACGAGACGCCCGAGCTGGTGCCGGAAAATACCGCGTGTGCAGCAGGCGGCAGAGAGGCCGCAGACGGTGGCCGTGGCGGAGGGCGATCGTGAGTGCCGAATCTGCCGAACGTCGATGCGGCGAGGCCGGGCCGATGGACGCAGCCGCCGCCGGTGAAAGGCGTCGGATACGCTGGGGCTGCTGAGGCGCTGGGCTGATGCGGCGGGCATGAAGGCGGAGCCGCAGACGCCGAGAGCGCCTCGGCCACCCAGGAGCGTTCCTGATCGCCATGTCGCCGACAATCCTGCGTCGTGCTCTGGTGGCCATCAGCTGCGCCAGCGGCGTGGCCGCCGTTCCCAGACCGGCACGTGCAGGTCGGCACCGATCTTCGGCCAGCGGCATCAGCACGAACAGTCGCTCTGCGCGGGCGCGGATAGCAGCGTGTGCCAGCACCGCATCCGTGCGGGTCTCGCCAGCGACCAGCGGCAGGTCCAGATCCAGTGCGGGCGTTGCTGAAACGGCCGCCTCACGTCCGAAGGCCAGTTCGATGGCCTGCAGCCCTTCCAGCAGCGAGAGCGGGGCGTAGTTTCACGCGCAGACCCTGGTTGATGAAGGCGGGCCGGGCGTCCACCGGTGCGCTCTCGTACAGGCTGGAAAACGGCCGTCACCCGTGTCTCGCAGCTCGCTGATGCGTTTTCGTGCGGCTTCCAGCGTTTTCTGCCGCCGACGCGGTGGGCAGGCTGGCTCAGGCCGATCCAGGCCGCGCGCAGTCGTCCTGCTCTCTGGCCGCGATCAGGAGGGCTGCGGGGCTCGCCGGCCGCTGCCTTCGGCTGGTGCACCGTTCTCGGTCGAGGCGTCTTTGCGCGCGCCGCCGGCGCTGCGGCTGCGCGGCCGGTGTGCCTGCGCGCAGGCTTTCCTGGACCAGCTGTTCGCGCCGAGAGGAATCGGCGTCGATGAACTCCGTCCACCAGTCGCCCAGTGCAGGATCGATCTCGTTCGAGGTGCAGCGCAGCAGCAGGAAGTCCAGCTGGCACGAAAACGCAGCTGCGTCTACCGGCGTGAACGACCGCCGGCCACGCTTTTTCCAGTCGGGGCTGCATCATCCAGATCTCGCGCATGTCGGTCTGGTGCGGCGGTGCAGGCCAGCACGCGCCCCGTTCGTCCAGCACTCAGAAATGGCCTGATCCAGCGCCGGCACCAGGTGTTCGCCCTGGCATGCAGCTGCCAGCGCGCACCCGTACCTGCAGGCCAGCAGCAGTGAGGGAAACCGGAAGCTGGGGCGAGACCGACCTGCCCGCTGCACGCGGGGTGTCGGTGCGTGGTCAGCGCGCTCGGTGATGAAGGCTCATCCGTCTCAAGAGGGTGTCCAGCAGCGGCAGGATGCCGTGGTGCAGCCCTCGTGGCGCAGTCGCTGCGCAGGCAGGCCAGGCCATGGCCGCTTCAGCAGCTTTCATCCTCGTCGAACAGCCGCGCCGGCGGCATCGTCTCCAGCAGCGGGGCCAGCGTGCGGATGGGCTGGAGCGTGCGGATCGACCCTGAAGTCCAGCTGGCGGCAAAGCGCACGGTGCGCAGCATCCGCACCGATCCTCCCGGTGCGGGTGGTGGGGTCACCGATCATGCGCAGCAGTCAGCCGATAGATCATCCACCGCCCATCTGATCGATCAGCTCTCGGCGATCAGGTCGTAATAGAGGGCGTTGACGGTGAAATCGCGTCGAGGCTTCTTCGCGGGTGCCGAACACGCTGTCGTTCAGCATCCGGCCATGGGCGTCGAGTCTGCCGCCGTTGTATGGGCTGCCCGGCAGTGGTGACCTCGATCGTCTGCGCCCAGACATCACGTGAACGATGCGAAAACGCGGCCGATGATGCGCGCTGAAAGAGCGACTGCACCGCCTCGGGGAGGCGTCGGCGGCCGCGTCGAAGTCGCGCCGCGGCCGCCAGCAGGTCGCGCACGTCACGCACGATGGTAAGGCCGCTTCGGTGGCCGGCATGTTGCAGCTCGTCCTGGTACGCAGCGCAGCGCTGGAGACCTGCTGGCGAAAAGTCCCAGCGACTCGGGCGGAGAGAATGCCAGTCTCGCAGCCTGCGTGCGCGGGGCGGCCAGGGTGTGCGGCCTGGAATGCGTGGCGCGGGGACGGGCGGATGCGCGCTGACGGCTGACGAGGTGGCGCGATCAGCCAGCCGGGCCGCTGCGATCCATTGTGAAACAATCACCGTTGAATACGATGCACCCATACGAGGGGAACATGTACGATGATCGGCCATGGCCGCGCACGGTCGCCGTCTGGCGCAGCACCGGACTCAGGTCGGTGGCCACTGGTTGCGTGGCCATCTCTGGCATCAACGTAGTCGTTGCGTGAATCGTAGAGGGCCGACCGATTCTCGCCGAAACCGTCCCGCGCGTCTGTTCTTGCGGCCATTCAGCACCGGCGGACGAGCGCGCAGCCTGGAAGGTGATCGTGCCCTCGCCCGCCCAGTGTGCGCAGGCATCGCTTCACCTCACCCTCGGCACCGGCAGGCGCTGCACCCGAGGTACAGCCCGGCGATGGGGCGGGTGACGACGGCGCTGGTATGGCCGCATGACGTGATGCACTAGGGTCCTCCGGCGTCCAGGTGCCTTCTCCACCGGCCCAGGGCCCCGGCGTTCAGCGCGAGGGCCGGATGACGTGTCGATGCATTCGCAGCCGCCATGCCTCGATCCTCGCCGGCAGGCCGCCCGCCGCCAGAACGCTCCAGTACGCAGCGCTGGTGCCTCGCGGGATCCAGCTGGCACGCGCTTGTGCTGCCTGACGAAGGCGGTCAGCGCGGCGGGCATTGAAGGCTGCCACGTCGGCCGCCACACGGCCGGCACGGCAGCAGGAGGCGCGCGCACGCACGCGTTGTCGGAGCTGATGCAAGGCAGCGTATGGTCCAGGATCAGCCACAGGGCCAGCCTTTTCTGTGTAGGTCACGACCTAGCGCCAGTGGACACATTTGGGAGCGCTGGCAGGCGATTATGGTCCGTTCGGTCCCTTCGCCCGCCTTTGCGTTCCATCGCCGTCCCTTCGCCTGCCCGACAACGCACGCAGGCCCTGGAATCCGTATATGCGCTGAGCTGCGGAGATCCCTTGCGCGCGGGTCATTCCTGGAACTCCGTGTGCCACGGTGATGACAGGGCGCTCTGACGCGCTGGCGTACCGTCCGGGCACGGGCAGCGCCCGGCTGAGGCCGCCCGTCGTCGGCAAAAAGTAAGGAAAAAGTGGTTGCATCCACAACGAGACAGGCGCTGAAGACCGGCGTGCGCGAGACGGACGGATTATCACCACGTGGCGATGACTGGCCTTGTGTCCAGTCCGCCGCTCTCCTGCCGCTCGTTTCCTGTTCCCCGATTCCGATACCGCCGCTTTGCGGCCTGGCGGCGACTGCGTAGGCTGCGGTTTTGCCGCACGCGCACGGCACTGGAAAACCACCGCGGCGGGTGCAGGAAGCCCATGCGGCACGCACCGTGTTGCTGGAAAAGGGCCACGAGGGCCTGATGCTGGTGCAGCGCCCTTCTATCCGGGAAGGAGGCGTGGCCATGCGTCTACCTGCTGCATCCGCCCGGCGGCGGTGGGGGAGACATCCTGCAGCCGACGTGCGTGTCGAACTCCTCCGCACACACCCTCATCACCATGCCGTGCCACGCAGTCTCTGGCAGCGCGGGCCTGCAGGCCACGCTCGGGCAGCATTTCGCTGGATGATGGCGCCCTGGCTGGGAGTGGCTCTGCGGCACACCATCCTTCTCGCGCATGCGCGGCACGCACTGAAACCCGCTTCGACCTGCATGCGAGCGCCCGGCCTGACGGCTGGGAAACGCTGCGCCTGGGCCGCCCCGCATGATGCAGAGGCCTTCCGACCGGGGGAGCTGGTCAGTCGCGCTTTTGCCGTGTATCGATCTGGCCAGCCGCTGCTGCACGAACACCTGCGCATCCAGGGCGGCCACCTCGCGCAGCTTTCCGCGCGGTCAGCCCCTGCTGCTCCACCCTCGTGTTCACCCCGGCGGATGAAAAGTCCTGCTGCGCAGGCTCGTGCGCTGCTGCAGGAGAGAGCGCTGCATCGGCTGCCGCCGGGCCGGCGCCAGCCCTGCCAGCGACCTGCTGGTGGTGGCGCCTGCTGGGCGGCGACAACGAACGCATCCAGCGTTTGCAGCAGCGCTGGGCCGCCCTGCGCCCCGCCGTCATGGGTTGATCCCAGTCCGCCGCGCATCTGGAGCACCTGATCCGGGTCATGCACGCACATCCGTTCGCATCGCAGGCAGGGCATCCGCAATATGTCTTTTCCCATCTCCTTTTCATCCTGCCCCTGTTTTTCCACACCGTCGACCAGGCGTTCTCTGGCCAGACCTTTTTCGACCAGACACCGCGGAATCCCACGCTGGTGCCAGACAAACTGCCGTGCTCACCGCTGCCCTGCTGGCCGAGCGCCGGAGCTGGCCTGCGTGGCCTGCAGCTGAGACCACACCGAGTGCGGTGGCTCCACATCAGTGCGGTAAGCTTACCGCGGAAGGGCGCTGCGATGAAACCGTGGCGCAGTTGATGCGGAGGTGGGCCGTCATCTGCTGACCCTGGCAGTGCCCAGGTCAAGGTAAGGGTGCTGAGATGATTCCCGATGCACAGGTCGTAGCTTCACCTTCCCGGATGGCACTGCCGGTCAACGTTAACAGCCCCCATCGCCCAGGGGATGCCCGCGACGCCTCCCGAAATCTGGTACCATCGCCATTGCGGACACCTTCTGATGATTCCTGGTGAAATCCAGGTCCAGCCTGGGCAGTAGACATTCCACTCATCATTTGCAAAGACGCTGGGACCGTCACCGCGGTCAACCACGGTGACCCTCCCGCAGGTCGGTTCGCACTATCACTTACGAAGTCAACGACGCCCCGGTGCGCCTGGACCGCGAACCCACCTGCGGTTACCGGTTGACATCGCCGCGGTACGGCTGTGCGCTGAACTGGCCAGTCTCTGCACCGTCACCCCCAGGCGCGGAGGTCTTCGGCCATGTCTATGCGGCTTTGTTACGGATGGGGGGCACCGGAATCATGAGCAGCATTTCGTCGCGCCTATGCCGGACATGTTCGGCCCCACCGTGCGACCGCGCGCGCCCGTCGATACCGATCTGTGATCGAAGTCGAAAGCGACACCGGACATCATCGCCGCCTGCGCCACGCCAACATCCGCGGTGTCCACCAATCCGGCGCGCTGCCCTATACCGTCAGCACGGTGGATGAAACCTCGACATGTGATGGTCACCCATCACCTGGATGACCGCCGCCGAGGACGTGGCCTTGCCAGCCGCATCCACCGCGAAACCGGCCCCGCCGAGGACATCCCTGCACGATGTAAATTGCCCTTCTGCATGACGTCCTCCGACTCCCAGGCCATGGGCCGTGTGGGCGAAGTGGTGCTGCGTACTTGGCGGGTGGCGCACAGATGAAGCTGCAGCGCGGCCCGCCTTGCCAGGACGGCGAAACGTCACGACAATTTCCGCGTGCGCCGCTACGTGGCCAAATACACCGTAGTCACGGCCGTCACCGCTGGCTTCCCATGAGGTGGGCTCCATCGAAGTGGGCAAACTGGCCGACACTGGTGCTGTGTTCGCCCACCTTTTCGGTAGAGGCCTTCCCTGGTCATCAAAGGGCGGGCTGGTGGTGATAGCCCCGATGGTGACATCAACGGCTCATCCCACCCACCAGCCCGTTCGCCGGCCCATGTATGCCGCAGCGGTGCCGCCCGCCATGCCGCGGATGACCTTCCTGCCCGGTGCTGCCATTGCCGCCGGCGCGGAAACAGTTGCGCCTGCAGAGCCTGGTCGGCCACGCGCGACTGCCGCCGCATCCCGCAAATCAGCATGATCACAACGGCGCACTGCCGACATCCCGTCGATCCACCCAGACTTACCAGGTGCGCGCCAACGGAAACTGCTGGTGGCCGGTACGCTGGCCACTGCCGATGGCCCAACGCTAACTCTTCTGAACGGTTTTCACGTCCTGTCGCGACCGAAGTTCTGCCGGGCTGCCGATGTTCACGCGCCCAGCTGGATCGCGATGGCAGCGAATTGCCCACCACCTGAAGATGGCCAGCGCCACTGCCATCGACATTGCGCATCGAAGCCGCGCCGCATCGCACTGGACGGGGGCGGTGAGGCCGGCTTCATCCTGTTCCGCGTGGCCATCTGCTGCGCGGTGGCGATGTTAACAGCCGGTGAAACCGGCCGGTACCTGCCTGCGCATCCGGGCGGCGGCCAGAACCGTCTCCACCCTGTGCTGACGATCCCTGCAGCTGGCATGCCTGCTATCACCTGGGCAATCGGCGT
>BNJS01001160.1_pt1 | contig 55700 bp, 48 predicted proteins | sample 8540461 | NCBI WGS metagenome assembly BNJS01 (sample SAMD00202454, study PRJDB9452) | human saliva metagenome | isolation source: human saliva | place: Japan
TCGAAATGTCGTCTTAGTTGCACACTAGTTTTGGGTAGGCTCTTTGTTACAAAGTCCTGTAAGGGAATGCGGGAGGCAGCGCCTACCGATTTGGGAGAGCGAAACTACATTTTTCCCTTTACACCCCCTCTGTGTGATAGTAAAAAAAATGTTACTCCTCTGCATTTCGTTTCATTTTGTGGTCGTTATCCCTCCAAATAGCGATTGGAGTTTGCAAATTGGGATTAGAGATTAGACGTTAGACATTAGACGTTAGAGGGCTGCGCAGTTGGACTAGAACCACTAGAAAACCTAGAAAATCTAGAATCACTAGAAAGTCTAGAACCGCTCTAACGTCTAATCTCTAACGTCTAATCTCTAACGTCTAACGTCTAATCTCTAACGTCTAAAATCAAATGGACTACTTACAACAATTGCTCAAAGACCAAAAGGTGGAATGGAAAAAACTCGGGGAGGTGTGCAATGTGCAACGAGGAAGAAGACTTACCAAAAAGGATATGATAGAGGATGGTGAATACTTAGTCTATCAGAATAGTATGATTCCTTTAGGCAGATACAACAAGTATAACGTAAAGGGGGAACGACCTATGTAATTTGTGCTGGTTCGGCAGGAGAAATAGGATATAGTTCTGAAGATTTTTGGGCAGCTGACGATGTTAGTTATTTTGAATGTCCTGAATTTGTTCATTCTAAATTTGTTTATTACTACCTTCTCACTCAACAACAACGTATTTTACAGCAAGTTCGCAGGGCAGGTGTCCCACGTTTAGCACCAGATGTCTTGCGACAACTCCCCATCCCCCTTCCCCCTCTTTCCGTTCAATCTCGTATTGTAGAGATATTAGATAAATTCACTGCGCTGGAAGCGGAGCTGGAATTACGCAAAAACAATATCAACACTACCGCGAACAACTTCTTAACTTCTCTTCTACCCCCCCCCACGAATTTAACGTAATTTGGAGAAAACTCGGGGAGGTGGCGGAAATAGGTACTGGTCGTTCCAATAGAGAAGACGAAGCAACGGATGGTGCATATCCTTTCTATGTACGGTCAAAGAATATATTGCGTTCATCTACTTATCAATTTGATGAAACAGCAATTGTTATTCCTGGAGAGGGGGGAATTGGCGATATATATCATTATGTTGTAGGAAAATATGCTTTACACCAAAGAGCCTATCGCATTAAACTAAATTCAGAAGAGAAAATTGTCCCCAAGTTTGTGTACTACTATATGACTAGTGCATTCAAAAGGTATATTATTTCCAAAAGTGTTGGGGCAACGGCTACTTCAATTAGAAAACCGATGATTGAAGGGTTCCCCATCCCCCTTCCCCCTCTCTCCGTTCAATCTCGCATAGTAGAGATATTAGACAAGTTCGATGCCTTGACCAACTCCATCACAGAGGGGTTGCCACTAGAAATCAAACTCCGCAGACAACAATACGAATACTACAGAGAACAGTTATTAGATTTTAGACATTAGACGTTAGACGTTAGAGCCCTGCGGCGAAGATGTCCAATCGCGCTAGCCTTCTAACGTCTAACCTCTAACGTCTAATCTCTAATGTCTATTTTTTTGCGCTGTTTCTTGCGAAACTTGCGAGAAGTTCGTAACTTTGCAGTGTGAACCTGCATTTGCCTTCTCACATTGTGGGGAGGAAGACACAGACTCCATATAAATGATTACCACGAAAACAAACCTTGCCTTCGTTCACCACAAAATGACACGTCGTTTTCCTTAAACAATACGTCGTTTTTTCTAAAACAATATGATGTTGGGAAAGAGCGGAAGCGCAAGGAAACGTAAAACACACGTCGACCAATGAATTGAGAAATTCGAAGGCGACAAAAACATTTTCACTATGAAAAAGCTTGACAGCAACAACAGCAACAACAACTGCAACAACAACTGCAACAACAACGCTGCAACGCAAACAGCCAACACGGCTAGACGCAGCAGCACAGCACGGCGAACAGCCAGCACCACGACAACGCAAACAGACAGCAGCGCAAGGCGAAGCATCACCACCGCAAGAAGCGCTAGCACCACGGCAAGACGCAGTGGGACGAGCACGGCAAGACGCAGTGGGACGACAAGACGCGCATCGGCCAGCAAGAAGGGGGAGCGGTTACAACAAATATGTGCCGGTCTTCATCGACAACTACGCTGAACAGCGTTCTGCCAAACTCCGTGCCAAATTGGGATGGCAGGCCTATGGCATTTATCTCGCCATCTTGCAACGCCTGCGCTCTGAAAAAGACTGTACCCTCGAACTCGACTATGAGTCGCTCGCCCTCTCCTTCTGGACGGACGAGGACAACCTCCGCGCCATCATCGAGGATTTCAACCTCTTTGCCATCAACCGACAAGAGGGGACGTTCTATTCGCCCCTCCTCGACAGTATGCTCTCCACCCTCGACCCTTCGTTGGCGCAATCGCGCGCTCCGCTTTCTCCCGAACCTGTGGAGGAAGATGATACAGCATTCGCGGAAGATGTCTGCGAAATGACGGAAGAAGAGGACGATTTTTTTCCGATGAAAATTCTTCTGTTTCTGATGAAAAAAACTTGATGTTGCAGAAAAAGAATTTCGAGTTAAGGAAAAAGAAATTGAGATTTTCACTCCCTTCTTTTCCGAAGAAATAGAAAAGACGAGAGAAGCAGACGAAGTGTCCATTTCTGAATCAGAAGATGCTCAACAACACATTCCACAGGAAGGAGAAAATGATGCACCAAACGCTCAAAATGACGCCCAAAATGATGCCCAATTTGAGACAGAATTTGATGCCCAAAATGATGCAGAATTTGATGCAAAAAACAGTGCAAAAAGTGATGCAAAAAGTGTGTTGCAAATGTGCACAAATGTGGTGCAAAAATGATGCGTTGCAAAGTGATGCAAATGAACACTTTAACACGGTTCCTCACGCGCGCGTAAACAAACAAACAAACAAACGAACAAACAAACAAACCACCTTTGGTGGTAAAGAAGAGAGTCGAAGAAAGCTTCTCCTCTCTCCCCCCTCCGACAGTCCAAAAACGATGGGTGGAGCGAACGTTTTCGTTAAGCCAAATGAGCAGAACCGAGCTTGCTCGAGTTATGCCATGGCGAGAAAAGGAAGGATGAAATCCAAGGACAAAAAGCGTAGGCCGGTGTACCTCGATCCGCCCACGGTGGATGAAGTGGCGCGCTATGCCGAGAGTTTGGGGTATGCAGCCTTCGAAGCCGAGCGTTTCGTGGCCTACTATGCCGCCAATGGTTGGAAAACTTCGCGCCACGACATGGTGAGTTGGCAAGCGGCTGTGTGCAATTGGCACAAAAACGAGTGTCGTTTTGCCCAAGAGCGGGAGCAGCGCGAGCAGCAGCAACAACAGTGGCAGGAACAGCGGGAAGCCCGAGCGCAACAGTGGCAAGCGGAGCGAGAGGCACGTTTTGCAGCGGAGCAAGAATGGCGGAAACAGCATTTTTTGGCCAAAAACGGTTCGCAGGAAGAGCAAGACGCGCTTTTCCAGCAGCAGCGCAGGAACTATCTCGAACAGAAAGTGGTGGAAGCCGTGACGAGCGATGAAGACAAATATGCCCTTCCGCCCAGTGTGCCGTTTTGAAGTGAATGTCAGGCTGTGGAATGCGAATTTCAGTCTGTGGAATGTGCTCGTGTGAAGTGCATTTTTCGACAGATGAAGTGCATATTTCGGCAGACAAAGTGCATTTTTCGACAGAAAACCTATTTAATCTATCCCAGAAAACAAAGTCTTTTTGATGGAACCTTATGGAATTTCGTTTTAATTTTCGGCAGTTTATGCTGCGCTTGTTGCTCTGTCTACTCTGCGCAGTGTTGCTCTTTTTGAACATTTGCAATGCGTGTTTTTCGGATGCCGTATAGCGAAGCAATAGATGAAAAATGATTGATTTTCTCAACCTTAAAATCTTGAACAACTATGAAATTAACACCTTCGATATTGACGGCTAGTGAGGCTAGATTTTCTAGTGCTTCTAGTCTTCCTAGAACTTCTAGTGCTTCTAGTCTTTCTAGTGATTCTAGTCTTTCTAGTTTGGCTAGCCCTCCGAGGAACCGAGCCCCGCTTGTCGGGGCGAGCATAAAAGGGTCTGTGACCCTCTAATTTCTAAAAACGTTGGTTATTAGGTTGGTTATTTCAAGGCTGCGAGAAATGCGATAAACACAAGGAATTGTTATCACAAAACCGTGTAAAATCCACGCATTAAAAAGGATTCGTTGGTTATTAGAATATAGCAACAAACGCCTTTTGTAGATTCTTCTGCCGTTTGCAATTAAATGATTTATAATTCGAGGCTATCTATCTTTGGGGGTGTGATTGAGTTCATAGGTAGTTTTATTGCCTTCTCCCAATTTAAGTAAAACCTCTTGTTGCACGAGTCTTGCCACCAAAGAGCGAACTTGCATTCGGCTAAAACCAGGAGAAAGAAGTTCTGCAAAATCCTTCATTGCAGCGGAGTTATAGGTCTCAAAATACTGGATGATAAGATTGCGAGCCATTTCTTCCGTCCACATTGTTTGGTGGACATAAGCCCCCTTTTGATCAGAGTATTGATGATAAGTTTTGTTGAGAATGTAGCGTTGCGCGCGAGTGCGTCCGGTTTTCTCAATCAGTCCTCGATGCAGCAGGCTAGCCACAGTGGTTTCTGGAAGAAGTTCCTTTTCTGTACCTTGGCAGATGTCGTGAAGAGTGATAATTTCTTGCACCGACAATCGTTCTTCATCGGGTAAATCCCGTTGTTCGATTTCGAGAAATTTGGCAAATGCCAAGTCGTCGATGTGCGTGGGAATGTGCAACTCAGTGTTAAAATCATCGCTAGCCGCATAGCTGGGTGAGGCTTTTCCTTCCGAGAGCGTAAAGCGAAAAATCTTGTCTACCCCTTGTCCTGAGCGTTCCACAACACCTGTTTTGGATAATACATCAGCCAAGAGACGATTGCGCGGTGTGCTAGGGGCAGAGAGAATGTTTTTGATGCTCACGCCATAGGGGAACGCCCCACTATTGAGCACCACGAGTAGGCAAGGGGAGAGTTTGATGAAAGTGTCAGCTTGTGTGCAATAGTTGCGATGAGCTATGGCGTTGTTGATGGCTTCACGGACTACTTGTTCATTATATCTAGCAATGTTGAAGATATAAGCATGGTCTTGTATATCCTTTTTCTCATTTCGTGCATCAATCATCTGCCATAGTTCATCAATCATTAAGAAAAATGGAAGTAAAAACTCTTTTCGCCAATCGCATTCAATCTTATTTTCTGTGGAACGATATTCAAATACAACTTTGCATTGCGGGAGATAGCGCAGCAAGGCTTCTTGTTTGCCGAGCAAGATAAGTGCTGCATAGGTGAGTCCTTCGGCAGAGGAGAGGGCTAAATCCGAAATAATCTGCGCATCTGATAGTGTCAGAAAATCTCGATTATTTTGTTTCGCAGCATATTTCTGTTTCATTATCTGCAAGGCATTAGGGTCAAGATCGTCCATGGTTAATCCGTGGCAGATGGTAGCCGAATAGTCAGGCTCTTGTTCCATCACGATGCGACGCAGAGTTTCTGGATCCATGGGTTTGAGATCCTCACCCACGCGCATTAGGGGTGCGCCTTCATAGCTAAAATAACGTCCTACTGGTCGTGAGGGAACTTGAATCACGAGGACTCGACCTAAGCGGTTGGTTTCATCTTCATAGAGTTCGTAAATGTGGGAGGGACGAATCCCTAGGTCACGATAAATGTCGCTTTCCAATTGTCCTAATCTGTCTTTCCACATTTCTGTCCCCACCACTTCGTGTGTGCTACCTTTGTGTTCTTTGATGCCAAGAGCAAGCGTGCCTCCCCCCTCATTGCAGAGTGCCACCATATAGCTCAATAAACATTTACGGCGAGAGGACGGATCAGTGATGCTATGTCCATTATAGGAAAAATTCCGCTTCGCCTCTTTTAGTTCGATGTGGTCTTCCTCTTCTTGAAGTTGGAGTAATTGTGAAAGGGTGTATTGTTGTAGCATAAAGAGGAGGTGTTAGTAACTAGAGTTTAGAATTTAACCCCAATCGGTCATTAGATTCTGGACAGGTTTCATTAGATTGTTGAGCGGATAGTTGATTGTGAGTTCGAAGGCGCGGGCTATGTCGAGAACGAACGAGTAACAAGATGCCAACAAGAAAATGAACGTTTTCGTTAAGCCAAATGAGCAGAACCGAGCTTGCTCGAGTTATGCCATGGCGAGAAAAGGAAGGATGAAATCCAAGGATGACAGGAAGTTATCTTTTCCATAACGATCTGCACTATAACGGTCTAATGACAGATTGGGGTTTAAGTTTGCTCCCATATGGGGGGGTGACTTGCACAAAGGTACAGATTTATTTCTAAAAGTAATATTGAGATGAGAGATAAATGTGCAAACTTAGACATTAGAGGGTCTGTGACCCCGAGCGAAGAAGGGTCTGTGACCCTCTAATTTCTAATCTCTAACCCTATAAATTTCAATCTCTATATAGCAAATTGGGGGGGGGTAATGGCGCGAAAATGCTGGTTTTTGGGCATAAAATTGCTAGTTTCTAAAAGAATGAGTATATTTGTCCCGAAAAATCTATGTGCGAAGCCTCCTGCATCGCAATTGCAGAAAAATGTTGCGAGATTGAATACCTTAGCACCGCGTGAGGTTTATCACCGTGTGAGGCTTTCGTGTTTCGGTTTTCTTGCTTACTAGAGAAATTCCGCCACGTTGGTGTGTGGCACAACGTATATCATCAATGAAAAAGAAACTCACTTGTTTCAACTGCCTACTGTTCGTTGCGCTCTTTGCAGCAACGTTGGGAGCTTGTCGCTCTGACGAACTCGCCTCACGAGAAGATCACACCGCGATCGTGGGGGGAGTGGCGCAGCGTGCCGACAGCTTTTCTGTAGAACTTAGTTTTGGGGAAGTGCCTTTTGAATCGCGCATCACCGCCTCACAACCCGTCGTGGAGGTAAACAACGAGGGTGGAAAGGAGAAAAACCGCAACACGCGTGCAGCTTTAGTGGTGGGCGATGACGGAAGAACCACCATCAACCTCGCCCTCGACGATGCCAACCGCGGAAAGCTCAAAGTGTTGCTGATCTTGCGCAATCGCGACGCATCGCGCATCGCCGTGGCCGTAAAAGATTGGCCCCTCGTGGCTGGGCGAACCGACAGGTTGCAAACCGATGGTGATTACACCTTCACTTGGCTTAAGAGGGCTCTGGACCTTTGGTGAAAGACGAAGGATGGTATGTCGATGCTATGACTGGCGGAGAATGGGATCCTCAAACTAAAGCCTATCTCATCAACCCAGACTGCACTATTCCCAACAAAATGTATAATCCTGGTCAAAAATTGGTGTTGGGCAGAGACATCATCGTGCCTTTTGGTTTAGGCACCAATCAGGCGGGACGAGATGGCGAGCGCAAATGGGGCGTGCGCATGGAAGTGGCCAATGTGAACCGCAACCCTGGAGCGCCAACGTTGCGTTTGCAGTGTGCAGACCCCGAACCCACGTTCTCCCCCTACGGCAGTCTGTTGTGCATGCGATTTAGAAACAACACCTCCATCATCGGTAAAACCTATAGTGATGCCCAAGACCCCGTGTTCAGAGGGCGCAGTTGGCAACCAGCTTACTATTCCTACCTTATTCGTGGCATCAGTGTGGAGTCATCCTCTTCCACCACAGGAGGATGGATTCAGGTGGACCGATTGTCACAGCCCGACCGCAAACCCCTTCAATGGTACGGTTTTGATGGTACTGCTGAGCATCACGCCTATCACTTTGACAATCAGGCCGACAATCCCTTCTCCAAATATGTCAAGATGGATGGGGTCAAAGACAATGATTACCACACCGGCATTCTCTTCAAAAGAGGTACTCCCAATAAAGAAGACGCCCCTTGGACGCCCTACTACTATGTGTGGGTAAAATCGCTCGACGAGTCAAGAAGTCAGGCCCTCTATGGCAGCTTGGGTCTCACAGTGCGACTCCACGTGTATAACGCCACGCTAGACCCTGCCAACACGATGAACGACCCCACTGTCGAACCTCGTGCGGCACTCACCTCCAGAAAAATTCACCTCTCGGGACGCGCCTACTTTGCCGACGCCAGCATCTCTTCAGAATTAGGCATCTCGCCTCTGAGCTTGTCGGCACCTGCCCTCATTTTTCAGAAAAAGGTGAATGGCCATACACTCAACTTCTGGCCACCCGACGCCAGAGAAGGTTACTACACCTACAAGAACAGTGAGTTCTCTAAGCGTCGTGTTAATCACAATGACATTGTGAGGGACCTTAAAAACACTTTTTCAGTGTCGCCCAGCCATCCTGATAGTCCCAACCCAATCCAAAATAACTTGAAGTGGATGTTGCCCACAGGGCCTATGATGAAGAGCGTGTTCCCTCCCCAAATGAACAACATCAATGTGATGAATTACCACGCAGGGGGAGAGTGGAGAGAAATGCACGAGGACGTATCGATTGGTGGTATCAGGTTGCAAAATACGCTGAACTATTATTACAACCCTTGGGAGTATAAACTAGACTATTCCAAAGGCGACCAATACTATCACACCTATTTTGCTTTGCGCTTTGTGGGCACACCCTATTGCACGGCCTATCGCTATACCCTCTTTGGCAAATGGGACGCCCGTGATCAGGGAGCCGGCTTGTTCTATCACGAGCACACGCGCTTTGTCATCCAGTCGCGCCACTTGGGCAACATCCCAGAGCCCCCCAGAGGTTGGCAACACTTCATGAAGACCATTGTAGCAGCTGGTGCTGCCCCAGGCGATGGGAGACCTCCCCAGAATGACTTTTGGGGTGGCAACTTCTGGGAACCCGATGTGAAGAAAGGCATCACCACGCGCATTTTGGCAGTGCCTGGCGCAGGTAGATCCAAAGGGGGGGGAGCCAATGCTGGTACCGGAGCTTTGGGTAGAAATATCGGTACTTGGCTCTCGATGGCCGTCAACAAGAATGGTAATATCAAGAATCCTGAACTCCAAACCTTCGACATTAAGGAAACAAGTAATGACGGTTATTATTATCAGGATTATACTTTCAACAATCCATTCTCAGGTGCCGCTGCCTTTGGTAATAAAGAAAATTTCGCCTTGTCTGTCTTCCCCTTCCTCTCTCCCGAGCTCCAGGACGACCCTCAGTGGCTCGACGATGTACGCTAGAGGTTAGACGTTAGATGTTAGAGGTTAGACGTTAGAGGCTGCGCGGTTAGGCTAGAAGCCCTAGAGCCTCTAGAAAAACTAGAACTTCTAGAAAAACTAGAGCCCCTAGAAGAACTAGAAGCCCTAGAAGAACTAGAAAAACTAGAACCTCTAGAAGAGCTAGCCCTCCGATGAACCGAGCCCCGCTTGTCGGGGCGAGCGAAAAAGGGTCTGTGTCCCCCTCCTATAAAGAAAACAAACCATATGAAGAAATTTGATTTTCTCACCTTGTTGTTAAGCACCGCATTAGCGTGCGCGAGTTGCGCCAAGGACTACACCTTGGTGGGCACCGAGCGCGAACAAGGCGGAGCCCCCATTTGGCTCTCCACCAGCGTGTCGGTGCAGAACACACGCGCTGCAGGAGCCGTTGCCCAGAATATCCCCCTTTTGGCTTCAGAAACCGATATGGACAACAAAGTCTATTCGCTGAGAATGATCATCTCCGACAGCAAAACCGGAGACATCGTCTACAACGAAAGAACGGACAAACCGGAAGAAGTAGAAGCGAAGTATAATCAAATCGCTGGGGCACTGCTGCGTGGAAAAAGCCCATCAAAATCATCCCCGGCACCTACGACTTTTGGTTCATTGCCAACGAAGGTGTCAACTGGTTTTCGCCCACAGAAAGCAATGGAGGTAGAAGAGACCACTTTTCAGAATTGAGCACCCAAGTGTGGGATAAACTCACGGTGGGCAGCAACATAGCGCGCATCTTCGATGGAAAGGTGTTTACGGGAGCTGATGCCGCTTATGCCCCTTTGGCACACCTCGACATTGTGCCCTATCGCAAGTACGCGGGGCGAGAGAAAAACCCCATTTGGACGCCCATTGTAGGGAAAGAAGACCTCAGGAAGAATGAATTGTGGGATAACTGGAGCGAAAACCGCCCCATGCCTATGTCGGCCGTCTATAAAGACGTATACATCGCCTCCACGCGCAATGGCAAAGGCACGACTGAACAAGACCCACAGCATTTCATTGCTGGAGGAGACGAAGTGGTGAAGTTGGTGCGTTGTATGGCGAAGGTGACCATCATTGTGAAAAATGCAGCCTATGTGAAAAGCGACAAAACGGTGCGCAACTTGCAGTGGCCACAGCTCGACAAGTTTGCCATCACCTTGCTGAATCGCCCCCGCTATTGGTCGTTCTTCAACACACCGCTGTTTGATATGAACCATACGCCAAGACAGTTCAAATATTACAGCGACATCTTCCCCGACGACCAGTCACGCTATCGCGCATACCCCATCAACGTGGGCGGAGACAGAACGCCCGAATCGTTTAATGGCGTCCCTTACGCAGCACAATCGAAGAGTGAGATAGATCTCAAGGATTATCAGTACACGTTTTATGTGCCCGAGTTGTTGCTCGAAAAGAATCCGCTTGATGGCGACCCCAGCAAAGGCGAACAAGCCTTCGACCGCACCAATGCTTTGATGCTCGCTTTCTCCGCGCCCAACCGCGGATTTTGGGGAAGAAGCGATTTTTTCAACCAACACCCTGGTGCTGCTGAGAATGTGAACTTCCACCCCTATGCCAGCAAGGCAGAGTTTGAAGGCAAAGTAGACGAATCCAAAGCCTTCAACATTGGCTCTTCCGATTTGGAGGAAGTAAATAATCACGAGTCGCCCAATAGTCCCAAACTGCTCAATCCCGACAAATATAGCCAATTTTCCCTCTTGCGCAATCGCCACTACATCATCACCATCCGCGAGAAAGACCGTTTGCAGGTGGATGCCGAGATAGCTCCTTGGAACGACGCACCGAAAAGCGAAACGAACATCTTCGATGCCGTGCAAGTGAATGTGCCCGACCCTTCGTTTTCTGCCACCAACAAGCAAATGACCTTGCGCATACAAAATAGTTTTCCCAAACATTTCTACTCTGGCATCCGCATCTCGCTGCTCAATCAGGATGGGCAAGAAAATGCACACAAGCCTATTTCAGCAATGTGGGTACAATGCGTGTGCTTAAGCGCAATGGCTCGAATGCGGTTCAACTTATGTTTGGCACAGAGGACGCGCATCACAAAGCGCAAGGTTTTGTAGACTTCACCGTCAACTGGAGTGCGACCACGGGCAATAACGCACCAGCGGTGGGCAAGGCATTCATCAAATTGGAATACTTAGATGGATCAGGCAATCCGGTAAATTCAAAAACTGGACAGAACTATGACAATGTTATTGTGGGCTCGGCAGACTGGAGTAAGGTGTATCGCGATCTAGAAAGTGCGCAATGACCTCTGCGCTAAGTGAATCTCTCAAAGATAAAAACTGATATGAGAAGAATAAATCTATTGTTGTCTTGTCTCTTTGCCCTGTTGGCACTCAGTGCGTGCCAGCAGAGGTTTGAAGACCTGCAGTCTGCAGAGGATGGCGAAAAACTCTATGTGACTTTCACCGTCAGCAGCACTCAGCCGCAAGAAACTCGTGCTGTGCCCAACGCCCCAAGCGGCACAGAGGCAGATGCTGACTATGAAAGCAGCTACAAGTCGGTCGACGTGCTGTTTTTTGAAAAGAATGGCAACATCGCTCAAGTGGGACAGAAAAAAGTGCACCATTTCGGAAGTGCGGGCTTTAGCCCCAGTGGTGCTGACAAGGATAACTGGGTGGACGGTGTCTATGAACGCAGTGGCAACAAGCGTGGTGTCTATCTCATGGGCGTGACGCGCGGTCAGGTGACGGGCAAAACCTGTGTGGTGGTGCTCAATCTGCCTGCTGAGGTGCGCACGCTCTTGGAGCGCGGCACACTCAACACGCTGGCAAAATTGAAAGCGCAGGTGGTGCATCAACAAGCTAGTGCTGACGAACAACTGGGTCCCATTCCTTATCCTTTGGATGCTAGCAATCAGCCTGACTACAACAGTTCTGCTTTTCGCCACATTGTGATGATTGGCGAGATGCCTAACGTCTCGTTCTCCAACAACGATGTGGCTTCGGTGATTCCAGTGCAGATGGTGCGCACCATAGCCAAGGTAAAGATTGTGGGATATTTCTCGGGTGGTTCGTTTAGTCAACTTCCCTCCTATGGTTGGAAAAAAATCACGATGACCTATCAGTATAAGAATTTCCCAGTGAAACTAAATTAGGGACAGTGTGGAAAGCCAAGTCTACCAACTCGGGTGCGCTCAACGCTCCAAAGAATGGTTTGTTTGTGGAAAGTCCCGCAAAACTGTATGGCACAGCCAAACAACCTTATTTTGTGCAGCATCTCTATATGAACGAATATGGTGAGTTGCCCGACAATGTGGAAAAGCAACCCACCATCGAGTTATCGGCGCTATTTGAAAATCCTGATACCCCCAATGGTACGTTCTTTAAGCGATATTGGGTGTTGAGTCTTCCTCGTGGGATGGAGCGCAACAAGAGCTACACCATCTATGTGAAACTTCCTACGAATGGTGAAACAGACCCAGGTGGTTCGCAACTCCTGATTCTCAAAGCAGACAAAGTGGTAGTGAAGCCTTGGGACGAAGGCACGGAAAATTACTTCACCTCTCCTGACTATCCTTTCAACAACTTCATTGGAAATCCCGCTGATCGAAACGACCCTAATAGAAACGACCATATATGATGAACCTACACAAACTCTTGCAGTTGGCTTGCCTTGGGTTAGGCTGCGCTGCTGTACTCCCCGCTGTGGTGAGCTGTGATGCTTCGTCAGAAGATGTTGTGCTGACACCTTCCGCTGTGGGGGACAAACAGCATTTGAGCGTCCACTTCCGCCCCTTGACGCACGGCAACGCACCGAGCATCGACAAAGATGGCGCTGACAAGGAGGACCTCGTGGTGCACCTTGTATGCTTGAGTATCGACAGTGCGAAGTCGATTAACAATAGTGGGGAAGAAGGAGTGGCAAACTGGTTGGGACCGTCGACAAACCCAGGCGACGACAACGAAACGTGGTCGTTTGTGGCGAACTTGCACAAAGACGACAAGGCGCGCATTGGACATGCTTCTACTACCAGCGGTGAGGAAATGGAAACTGCTAAGTATCTCCGTGGCTACAACGGACTGTCGGCTGAGCTCCCGCTCTTGATGGTGGCTGATGTGCCACAATCACGATTTGGGCCTGCCAACAAGAATGGGGTGCGCACGTTTAGTGAGCAGGTGTTGCTGCAACGTGTGTTTGCTCGTTTTTCTTTTCAGACTTTTCCGCTCCCTGGGGGGTACACGCTGAAGAGTGTTTCGGTGAAACGCATTCCAGCGAAATTTATGTTGGTGGGACACACCCCCAAACCCTATGCAGAGCTCAACCGAAAGGGGGCTAGCAATTATCCCTATTTGGACTTTGAAATTTGGAGCAACAGGTATGGGAATGACCAGCCTTTGTCGAAATGGCAAAAGTCGGCGTGGAGCTTGGATCAGTCGGACAATGCTGACAAGTATCTGTCGGGACATTTCTATTTGCCGCCTTGCAAGGTGAGCAATAGCTCTGATCCTTTCGGCACGAACACCGATGGGGGAATGCCTTTACTCCGCTTTGTGTTTACCGACAACCAAATCGCACTTTTGTGCGTCTCTATCGCCTGGGCAACTCGGGGAATACTGATCGTGGAAGCATAGACCCAAACAAGCACTACGACATTCGCATCAATCTCTTGGCGCCTGCCAAGGAACGTGCTGACAATAATGCTGTCCTCAAGGCTTTCGATGAGGGCAGTAGCAAAGCGGCTTATCTGAATTAGACGTTAGAGATTAGACGTTAGAGGGTCGCAGACCCTTTTCTGCTCGGGGTCACGGACCCTTTTATGCTCGCCACGCACGCGTGGCTCGGATTTAAAAATTAGAGCTTCTGGCTTAGGCTAGGGGCTCTAGTTTTTTCTAGAAGGACTAGAAAGACTAGAGGGACTAGAAAGACTAGAGGGACTAGAAAGACTAGAGGGATTAGAAGAACTAGCCCTCCGAAGAACCGAGCCCCGCTTGTCGGGGCGAGCGAAAAAGGGTCTATGACCCCTAGAAGCACTAGAAAGACTAGATTCTCTAACCTCTAATTTTTAATCTCTACTTTGCAAAATGGGGGGGGGTAAAACGCTAAATGGGTGTCTTTTAGTCCGTAGAGTAGGCGGAAATGGAACAAAATTCGTATATTTGCTCGCAAAGTCTTATTTGAATAACGGATAAACGATTGGAATCCGATAGAAAAAGTGTTTTCTGACGGACAATAAATACTTCTCCAGCCGAATGAGGCAAGACGTTCAGAGATGAAGGAAGACAATCCCCGATTGATGAAGACTGCAAAGAATTAAACTAGGATACGACCCACGATGTCGCAAACCTATGTCATTTCATAACTCCGCCCCCAAAGAGTGAGGAAACATCCCCCTTGCCCTGAGCGGAAATTTCCATTAAACTTCAGCTGATTTGTCCGAGAAAAAGCGGAGAAAAGGCTGATTAAGAATGGTGAAAAAGCAAATACAACCCCAATAATAATGAGGAAACTAACTTATTTCAAGAGTCTATTGTTCGTTGCACTGTTGGGTGCAACGTTAGGTGCTTGTCATTCAGACGAACTCGCCACGCGAGAAGTGCGTGAGCCAGAAGCGGTAGAGGTGAAAGCAGATTCTTTTAGTTTGAAACTTGATTTTCCCTCCATCGCTTTTAGAAGTAAAGTCACCGCTGTGAGCGATGAAGGCAGCGAAAATAGCGAAAACAGCGAGAAAGCCACACGCACATCGTTGTTGGTGAAAAACGATGGTACCACGCAACTCGAATTGAATACAGGAGAAGCCACCACGATGACGGTGTTGCTCATCTTGCGCAACCAAGATGGGTCGAAAGTTTATGTTTCGGCCAACAATAATTGGAATATCGTCAAAGGTCAAGAATTGAGTTTGGATGCTTCGGGTGTTTACAATTTCACCGTGGTGAAAGATGCCCCTGGTGCCCCTAGTACCCCCTCGTGGAGGAAAAGACGATGTGTGGTTTCTCGATGCTATGACCGGCGGAGATTGGGATGCTACCAATAAAGCCTATATCATCAATAAGAAATGTCAGATTCCCAACAAATTGTATAAGCCAGGCGAGAAGCTCGTTTTGGGTAAAGATATCATCGTGCCTTTCCAACTCGGCACAGATGCTGTGGGACGCGTGGGCGAACGCCGTTGGGGCGTGCGTATGGCTGTGGCCAACAACGACCGCAACAGCAGCAATTTGACCCCTCGTTTGGTGTGCATCGATTCTGACCCTAACTTTTTGCCCTACGGCAGTTTGTTGTGTATGCGATTTAAGAATTCCATGCACAAGTTGTCTGAAGATCCAGGGATTAAAAAGCATCTTGACAACACTTACAACCAATTGACTTGGAAGAAGACGTCTTTCTCTTATTTCCTCCGTGGTATATCAGTGGAGTCCAGTACCTCAACAGCAGGTGGCTGGATAGATGTGCGCTCCTTGGCGGCTCCCGATCGTGCCCCCTTGAGTTGGCATGGTTTCCGTCCCGATGGTCATGGTTATTCGTTTACGAACGTGCACGACGATCCCTTCTTTCAGGAGGTGAGATTAGACAAAGCCGATCCCAACAATTTGAAGACTGGTTATCCATTGTTTCGTTTGAAAGATGGTCAAAAAGACACGGATTGGACACCTTACTATTATGTGTGGATGAAGTCTATCGACGAATCTCGCGACAAGGCACTCTATGGCAGTGAAGGACTTCACGTGCGTATGCAACTTTTTAATGCCACCCTCGAACAGAGTGGTTTGGGTTCTCGCACGGCGTTTGTGTCTGAGAAAAACCACAAGAGTGGTCGCGCCTATTTCAGAGATAAAGAATTGGTGGGTGGTTTGGTGTTGACCCCATTGGGTTATTTTGGCCCCGACTTTGTGCTTTCAGACTCCAGATATGGGGGAGCTTATGTTTGGCCAGACTCAGTAGCAGAGAATAGAGTTTTGGCAAACTCTCGTTACTTTCTCCCAGAACTTAGAGGTTATTTTGCCAATACTTTTGATGTGAATGGTCGTCCTTCTGTGTCGGGCGCACCCACGCTCACAGGATTGAAATGGCAGATTCCTGATGCCCACACCGTGAACTCAGTGTTTCCTCCACATTTGGGCAACATCAACGCGTCTAGTCACGCTCGAGGTGACGACATGCAGGAGCGTACGGAAGATGTGCGCATTGGTGGGGTGCTCTATAAAGGGATGAAGTCCTACTATTATCGTGAAGCCAACTTTGTGGATAACGAATCGAATAGTCCAAAAAACTACAATAGTTATTTTGCTTTGCGCTTTGTAGGTACCCCCTTCTGCGAAGCCGTGCGCTACACAGAATATGGTAAATGGAATCACGGAACCACAGGTAATCCAGGTAATAAACCAAAGGACTACACCCCTGATTCTCGCTTTGTGATCCACACGCGCCACTTAGGCAACGAAGGTGTGCGATTTAAGGATGATGCCTCTGCGAAATCCTTCCTCAAAAATGTAGTGGCTGCCAATCGCCCGAGGATGGACCAAGCCCCGCAGAACGAGTTTTGGGGAAACTTTTGGAAACCCGATGTAAGTAGAGGTATCACGCTTCGCGTATTTCACGTGCCCGGTTCACCCACACCTGTTGGTCCTGGTTCACCTCAAGAGTCTGCTCGTGTGGGAGCGTATGTAGGTATGGTATTCCAAATGGCAGTGAAGAATGGTTATTGGAGAAATATCCCTAACTTTATGACCTATCAGTTTGACAATTCTGGTCGCTTCCAACACTCCTTTGGATTTATCGACCCCTTTAAGCAGACGTTCAAAGAAAAATATCAGGCTACGAGTGTATTGCCGGTGCTAGCCCCAGCAGAACTAGAAGACCCTGCCTATGTGGATGCCGCACGTCAGTAACGAAAGTGGCAAACGGATAGTTTTTCAACCCCAACCGAAAAATAGCAACAACGACAAATGAAATTATCGTTTTCAACATATACCTTGAGTCTGCTGGCCAGCCTAGCGTTGGTGAGCTGTGCCAAGGATTATGCCTTGGTGGGCACGGAGCGCGAAAAGGGCGGAACACCCATTTGGCTCTCCACTAGTGTGACGGTGCAGAACACTCGCGCTGCAGGTGCTGTTTCCAATGACGCGATTTCTCCTACAACCAGTGACTGGGAATCCAAAGTGGTGAGTCTGCGTATGATTATTTCAGACAGCCAAACCGGCACTATTATCTACAACGAGAAAGAGGACAACCCCACCGAGTTGACCAATCGCTTCACGCAAACCTCAGGTGAACAATCAATATGGCGACGACCCATCAAAATCGTTCCTGGCACCTACGACTTTTGGTTCATTGCCAATGAAGGCGTCAACTGGTTTGCGCCCACTGAAACAAATCCAGGTAGAAGAGACCACTTTTCAGAATTGAGCACGCAAGTGTGGGATAAACTCACGGTGGGCAGCAACATAGCGCGTATCTTCGATGGAAAGTTGTTTACGGGAGCTGATGCCGGTTATGCCCCCTTGGCACACCTCGACATAGTGCCCTATCGCAAGTACGTGGGGCGAGATAAAAACCCCATTTGGACGCCCATTGTAGGGGATGTTGACCTCAAGAAGAATGAATTGTGGGGTAGCTGGAGTCTAAACCGTCCTATGCCGATGTCGGCTGTGTATAAAGACGTTGAAATCAACAGCACGCGCAACAACAAAGGAAAGAGCGAGCAAGACCCTCAGCACTTCGTTGCAGGGGGTGACGAAAAGGTGAAATTGGTGCGCTGTATGGCCAAGGTGACCATCAATGTGGAGAAAGCAGCTCATGTGAATGCTGATAAAGAGTAGACTATTTGGAATGGCCAGCGTTGGGAAAGTTTGCCATCACCTTGCTCAATCGCCCGCGTTATTGGTCGTTCTTCAACACACCGCTGTTTGATATGAACCATACGCCAAGACAGTTCAAATTTTACAGCGACATCTTCCCCGACGACGAATCTCGCTATCGTGCTGTCGTCATCAACCACGGAGGAAATAGTGCCCCAGAATCCTATGGTGGCATTGTCTATGATAGTCGGTCGAGTAGTGAAGCCGACCTCAAACGCTATCGCTACACGTTTTACGTGCCCGAGTTGTTGCTTCCGAAGCATCCGCTCGATGGTGAACCCAATGGCGGCCAAGCTTACGACCGCTTGAATGCCGTGATGCTCGCCTTCTCCGCTCCTAGTCATGGATTTTCGGTGAAAGTGCAGGGCAAGAGGACTGATTTCTTTAATGATCTCCCCAGTGCAGATGAGAGGTGTGAACTATTATCCTTATAGTAGTAAAGCAGAGTTTGAGGCCGTGTTAGATGACTCCAAGGCCTTCAACCTCGGAACGGCCGATTTGACGGAAAGAAACGACTACACCGACAATCCCCGATTGCCCAACCCCCAATGGTATAGCAAATTCTCTCTCTTGCGCAATCGTCACTACGAATATACCATCCGCGAAAAAGACCGTTTGCAGGTGGAAGCCGTGATAGCTCCTTGGAACGAAGAACCGAAAAGCGAAACGTTGGTGTTTGATGAAGTTCAAGTGAAGGTGCCAGACCCATCGTTTTCTGCTACCAACAAGCAAATGACCCTGCGCATACAGAATGCTTTTGCTTCTCCTAATCATTTGTACGACAAGATTCGCATCTCATTGCTCAATCAAGATGGGGGAGAAAACTCTCAAGCCTATTTTACCAATTATGGCACAATGAGTTCAGCCAAGAGCATTGGACAGAAGGTTGTTCAACTCATTTATGGAGGAGATCCTGCTCATCACGCAGGGCAAGGTTTTGTTGATTTCGTGGTGAACTGGAGCGCAACCACGGGCAATAATGCACCAGCGATTGGCAAGGGATTCATTAAATTGGAGTATTTGAATGGACAAGGCCAACCGCAAAATTCACCTAGTGGACGCTCCTATGACATAATTTCCGTGGGCTCTGCAGACTGGAGTAAGTTGTATCGTGATTTTGAAAGTGCACAATGAGCCTTGCAATGCGTGTATCCCCAAAGACTAAAATTGATATGAGAACAATAAATCTGTTGTTGTCTTCTCTCTTCGCTATGTTGGTGCTGAGTGCGTGCCAGCAGCGTTTTGATGAAGCACCCCCACAAGAGAATCTCGAGAAACTCTATGTGACTTTCACCATTGATGGTGCAGAACGTCGCGAAACGCGTGCTGTGCCCAATGCTCCGAATGGCACGGAAAGCGATGGTGACTATGAAAGTAGCTACAAAAGCGTGGACGTGATGTTTTTTGAGAGCAATGGCAACATCGCCACTGTGGGAGGTCAGAGAATTCATCATTTTGACAGTGAAGGCTTTTCTCCCAACGAAGCTGACAAAGAGAACTGGGTGGGAGGAAAATATGAACGTGGAGAAAACAAACGTGGTGTTTTCCTCTTGGGGGTGAACCGTAATCAGGTGCAGGGTAAAACTTGTGTGGTGGTGCTCAATCTCCCTCTCGAAACTCGTAGTCGTGTAGAAAGTGGCAATATTAGTTCACTCACTAGCCTGAAGAATGCTGCTGTGATTCGAATCACGAGTGCTGACGAACAATTGGGTCCCATCCCTTATCCTTTGGATGCCAACAATCAGCCCGACTACAACAGTCCTGCTTTTCGCCACATCGTGATGATTGGTGAAACGCCGAACATTGCAATCCCTGACACAGACCTTGCCTCTGTGATCAATGTGAATATGGAACGTACCATTGCGAAGGTGAAGCTCGTGGGCTATTTCTCTGGGAATACATTTAGTCAGTTTCCCAGTATTGGATACACCAAAATCACGATGAGCTATCTCTATAAGAATTTCCCCTCGCGCACGCATTTGGGGTCTTTTTGGGTGGAACCTGGTAGAGCTGGTGGTAAGGTGCGTAATCCAGTGAATGGAATTTTTGTGGAAAGCCCTGCAAAATTGTATGGTAGAGCCAAACAGCCCTATTTTGTGCAGAATTTCTATATGAATGAATATGGTGAGTTGCCCGACAATGAAGCCGGTCAACCTATCATCGAACTCTCTGCCTTGTTTCAACTTCCGAATAACCCAGATATCAACCCTATTCAGCGTAATTGGGTGTTGAGTCTTCCGCGTGGTATGCAGCGCAACAAGAGCTACACGATTTATGTGAACATCGTGGGTAACGGTTCTCCCAGCGCATCGGGCAACAGTCGCGTGGTGCTCAAAGCCGACAGAATAGTGGTGGCTCCTTGGGCTGAAAGCATTGAAAATTTCTCTTTGCCAGAGTCTTATCCGTTGAAAAATTTCATTGGTAGTCCTAGTAACTCAAACGACCAGATATGATGAACGTATGCAATTTGTGGAAGAGCACAGTCCTCTTGTTGGGCTTGTCTTCGATGCTTCCCACTATGGTGGGCTGCGATGCTGCAGAAGATGCTGTGGCGACTTCATCTGTTTCCCCCGAAAAACAGCGTTTGCAGGTGAATTTTAAGATACTGATGCACGGCAACGGCAATAGTATCGACAAGGACAAAACGGACTTTGAGGATTTGGTGGACAATCTTACCATCAATACTATTGGCGAAGCAAACTCGTTGAACAACAATGGTGCGCAAGGTGTAGCTAACTGGGAGTTTTCAGGGACTTTGGGCACTGCGAACGAAATGTGGTCGTTTGTGGCCAACTTGCACGATAGTGACAAGCAGCGAATCAAGACTGCTGGAACGACTTCGGGGGTGGAGATGGAAACCAGTAAATATCTCCGTGGTTATGGTAGCCTTTCTCCTCAACTTCCGATATTGATGGTGGCGAATGTGCCAACTTCACATTTTGGGACTGCAAACCAAAACAGGGTGAGAACGTTTAGTGCTGGTGTGACGCTTTGGCGCGCGTTTTCTCGTTTCTCCTTCCAAACTTATCCTTTGCCCCAGGGCTATATCATCAAAAGAGTGAGTGTGGAGCGTATCCCCGGTAAGTTTATGCTCGTGGGGCATACGGGTAGTCCCTACAAGCAACTGAATGCTTCCAACGCTACTAATTATCCTTATATCGGTGGTTTGGTGCTTTGGCAGAGTAATTCGGCTGCAGCTGCTAACCAGACTTTTGCTAGTTGGCAAAAGAGTAAGTGGGAGGCTTCGGGCGCGAAAAATCCTGATATGTATCTTTTCGGCAAATTCTATATGCCGCCTTGCAAGGTGGATAATAGTGTGGATCCTTTCGGCAAGAGCACAGACGGTGGTATGCCGTTTATGCGTTTTGTGTTTACCGACAATCAGGGACATACGTTTGTGCGCCTTTATCGTCTAGGCAATTCTAACACAGGAAGTCCGGGCAACATCGATTCTGACAAGATATACAATATCCGCATCAATCTCCTTGGCCCTTCTGTGCTTCGTGATGAGTCGCTCAAAACCTATGACGATGGCAGCAACAAGGCGGCCTTTGTGAATTAGACGTTAGAGGGTCACAGACCCTTTTCTGCTCGCCACGCACGAGTGGCTCGGATTTAAAAATTAGAGCTTCTGGCTTAGGCTAGAGGCTCTAGTTTTTTTATAGACGCTCTAGAAGAAATAGACGTTAGAGATTAGACGTTAGAGGTTAGAGGGCTGCGCGGTTGGACTAGAGGCTCTAGTTTTTTCTAGAAGCTCTAGAAGGGCTAGAATCTCTAGAAAGACTAGAATCTCTAGATGCTCTAGCGCAACTAAAAGATTGTTTTGGGTGGGTTCTGCAAAGTGGAGAGGGCAAATAGAATGATTTTGATAAAAAAAGTGCAGTTTTTCTCGATTTTTTCACTCTTTGGGGCGATATCTACCCATATATATATGAAGGGCGTTCGAAATGAATCGGTCATCGGGGCTGATCGGACAGTGAGAACGAAACTTCGCCCCAAATCATAATCAATCTATTTATCAAACCACTAAATCTTTTATCATTATGATTCAGTACAAAGTCGTAAAACGCAAATCTCCCAAAACTGGAGAAGTCATCTATCATCCCGCCATTGCTGGCGTGTCTGTGGTGAGCAACCAAAAAATCATTGAACGCATCGAAAAGAAGTGCACCCTTGCTTCTAGCGACATCAAGGCGGTGCTCGATGCGCTCGAAGTGGAACTCATTGATGCGCTCCGCGATGGTGACGCTGTTCGCTTCGGTGACCTTGGTTCGTTCCGCCCAACGCTCCGCACGAAGTCTCAGCACGAGGAGAAGGAGGTGAGTGTGGGTGACATCGCCAAGGTGGGTGTGGTGTTTACTCCTACGCTCCGCGTGAAGCAGGCTCTCGATGTGAAGAAGGGCTATGTGCGCTTCTCTAAGGTGGAAGTGGTGCCTGTGGCCAAGAAGAAGAAGGATGCGCATACTGAAGGGGCACAACCTGCTGCTGGTGGCACTTCTCAACCTGCTTCTTCTCAACCTGCTAGTGCTCAACCTGCTGCTGGTGACACGCACTCAGAAGGGTAGGTTTAGACATTAGACGTTAGAGTTTAGAGCTTCTAGTTTCGGCTAGAGGCTCTTTTTTTTGTCTATGCTCCTGCGTTTTTCTGAAAGGAGGGGGAGGATGTCAGAATTTATTGCTACATTTGTATGAGAAAATAGACGTTAGAGATTAGACGTTAGAGATTAGAGGCTGGCGCGATTGGGCTAGTCTTTCTAGAAGTTCTAGCATCTCTAGTTTTTCTAGAACCTCTACTTCCTCTAACGTCTAATCTCTAACGTCTAATGTCTAACGTCTAATTTATGTTTCAATCATCTCTATATCATCAGTTGCTAAGTCAGTGGAGGAGTGGGAGATTGCCCCACGCCATTCTCCTCGATGGACCTGAAGGCGCTGGACATCTCAATGCTGCTTTGCAGTTTGCTAGACTCTTGCTCTGCGAAACGGCACAACAACAACATTCTCCCCAAGATGGACTTCAAGCTCAGCAGGAAGATATTGCGCCTTGTGGCACTTGTGCCGGATGCGCAATGACGCACAAATGGGCGCACCCCGATTTGCATTTCGTCTTTCCCGTGATTCGTCCCAAGAGTGCGTCGAGTACGACGAGGGTGGTGTGCGACCTCTGGATCAAGGAGTGGAGACAGATGTTGATGAAAACTACCTATTTCGACCTCGAACTCTGGGAGAAGGAGATGGGGATTGAGAACCAACAACCGCAAATCTTTGCCGATGAGAGCGATGAACTGGTGGGAAAATTGGCACTCTCGGCCTCGCAAGGGGGATGGCGTGTGGTAGTGGTGTGGTTGCCCGAACTGATGAACACGGCCTGTGCCAACAAACTCTTGAAATTGCTCGAAGAACCGCCTTCACGCACGGTGTTTCTCCTCGTGAGCCATCGCGCGGAGGGGATTTTGCCTACCATTCTCTCGCGCACGCAGCGCTTGACGGTGAAGGCGATTGCGGAGAAAGAGATGGCGGAGCATTTGGTGCGTGAGCGTGGGGTGTCGGCCGAAGATGCGGCTTATGTGGCGCACACGGCGCAGGGCAACTATGTGCGGGCGCTGCGCTTGCTCTCTGTGGGGCACAACGAACAGGAGTTTCTCGACCTCTTTGTGTTGCTGATGCGCAAATGCTACTTGCGCGACATCAAGGAGATGCACGCGTGGAGCGAACTTGTGGCGAGTTGGGGTCGTGAGCGTCAAAAGGCGTTCTTGGACTATGCGCTGCGTATGGTGCGAGAGAATTTTATGATGAATTTCCACCGCCCTGAATTGAACTATATGACGCGCGCGGAGGAGGAGTTTTCGGTGCGCTTTTCGCCTTTCATCAATGAACGCAATGTGCTGGGCATCTCCGACGAGCTCGCCCTTGCTCGACGCGACATCGCGCAAAATGTGAACGCTAAAATGGTGTTTTTCGATTTTGCCCTCAAAATGATTGTGCTGTTGATACAATAGAGGGTCTGCGACCCTTTATGCTCGGCTTCGTCTGCACTGCGTTCCGCTCGCCTCGGGCTGGCGCGGTTGGACTAGAATCTCTAGAACTACTAGAATCTCTAGAAGATAATAAGAGCAGAGGACATTGCGCCCTCTGCTCTTTTTTGTTGCTGGTGGTTCTAGATGCTTTAGTGGGGCTAGATGATCTAGTTTTTCTAGAATCTCTAGAAGGACTAGCCCTCAGAAGAACCGAGCCACGCTTGTCGTGGCGAGCATAAAAGGGTCTGTGACCCTCTAATCTCTAACGTCTAATGTCTATTTTTGTAGTCTAAGCCCGAGTTTGAGGCCTTTGTAGTGGGTGAGCAAAGAACTCACGTAGGTCAAACGGGAGTCGGCCACTGCACCTGCGATTTTGCTTGCAGTGGTGAGGAGAGAGAGGAGTTTGTCGTTGTCAAACAAAATGCTCACGCCCGAAGTGGTGCGTGCTACTTGAGGTTCGAACTTGAAAAGCCCGCCGAGGAAGGAGAGGTGGAGCACCTTCTTGTTGGCATCGAGTGTATATGTTCCACTCAAAGGCATACCGTTGAGATTGGCTTCAAAGGTGTGGTCGGCTTTGAACGTAAACGTGGTGGCGCCTTTTTTGAGTCCAAAACGCGTGAGGTTTTCATCGAGTTTCCCTTCGATGATGCCAGCCGCTGCTGCGCCTCCAGCTTGTGCGAGGTAGTTGGGGCTTTCAAAAACGGTTTTCACGCCGGTGTAGTTCCAACGACCCACGAGTTCACGCTCTGTGATGGGTTGGCTGTTGAGCAACGAACCGAGGAGGTTGTCGAAGATGTTGCCGCCTGTGGATTGTGCTGTGGCGGATTTGCTGGCATTGTTGAGCGAAGCGCAGGAGCTGACGCCCATAAGAAGCAGCGCTGCGGCTGCAATGGTGAGAAGATGTTTATGCATTTGTTTTTTCTAGATAAACTAAAGAGGCTAGATATGCTCTAGCCTCTCTAGCATTGAAAGTTGATTAACTATCGAATAGCTGGCATAAGGTCGTTGTTATCCTCAATGCGGAGCATTCGAACATCTTTGGCGCAAGTAGAAAACCAAGGATATTTCTTGGCCAATTTCTGAATAGTGATGACACACTTCACGGCATCCATACCTTCGTCACCGAAATACACAGAACCTTGCGTGTGAGAAAAACCATTAGCAGTTAAATAGTCACGCACGAGTTTATAGGCTCCGTGGTAAGTCTGGCCATCGTAGCATTCGCCAAGACAATTGGTGTCTAAATCAAATACAACTGCGTACATTGTTATAATCTTTTGGGTGATGATGCAAAGGTACTACTTTTTTTCTGATTTCCAACAAGAATGTGAGGGTGTCAGACGCTTTTTTATCTCCATCAACAAACGGGGCTCGGTTCTTCTAGAGGTTCTAGTTTTTCTAGGCCTTCTAGTTTTTCTAGATAAACTAGAGAGGCTAGATATGCTCTAGCCTCTCTAGCGTTGTTATTGCGTTAGCCCGAGCCACGAAGTGGTGAGCGAGAAAGGGTCTGCGACCCTCTAACGTCTAATCTCTAACGTCTAGCGTCTAACTGTTGAGTTTTTGTTTCACTTCAACTTCTTGGAAGGTTTCGATCATATCGCCTTCCTTGATGTCGTTGCAACCTTGGAGCGAGATACCGCATTCAAAGTTTGTAGTAACTTCCTTAACATCGTCTTTGAAGCGTTTGAGGGCAGCGATTTCGCCAGTGAAGACCACCACGCCATCGCGGATGAGACGCGCCTTGTTGGAGCGTGACACCTTGCCGTCCACCACATAGGCACCTGCAATGTAGCCCACCTTCGAGATGTGGAACACTTGACGAACTTCCACCATAGCCGTGATTTCTTCCTTCACAATAGGCTTGAGCATACCTTCCATAGCCTCCTTCACCTCTTCGATAGCATCGTAGATGATAGAGTAAAGACGGATGTCGACACCCTCCTTCTCAGCAAGGCGACGCGCACCAGCCGAAGGACGCACCTGGAAGCCCACAATCACAGCCTTAGAAGCTGCAGCGAGGGTGACGTCATTTTCAGAAATTTGTCCCACACCCTTGTGAATCACGTTGATGGCAATAGACTCTGTGGAGAGTTTGATGAACGAATCGCTCAAAGCCTGCACAGAACCGTCCACGTCACCCTTCACCACGATGTTGAGTTCTTGGTAGTCACCGAGTTTCAAGCGACGGCCAATCTCATCGAGGGTGAGCATCTTAGACGTGCGGAGGTTTTGTTCGCGTTGCAATTGCAGACGTTTGTTGGCAATTTCGCGCGCCTCTTGTTCAGTTTCCATCACGTTAAATTGGTCGCCAGCCTGAGGAGCACCGTTGAAACCGAGCACCGTTGCAGCGTGAGCAGGAAGCACCTCTTCCACGCGCACACCGCGTTCGTTGAACAAGGCCTTCACACGACCGTTGTGCGTGCCGGCCACGAGGATGTCGCCCTGACGGAGCGTTCCGTTGCTCACGAGGACAGTAGACACGTAGCCGCGACCCTTGTCGAGCGAACTTTCGATGACCGTACCCACAGCACGGCGGTTGGGGTTCGCTTTGAGTTCGAGGAGGTCAGCTTCGAGGAGCACCTTTTCGAGGAGTTCGTAGATGCCGATGCCCGACTTCGCAGAGATGTCTTGCGATTGGTACTTACCGCCCCATTCCTCCACGAGGAAGTTCATAGACGCCAACGTAGTCTTGATGGCATCGGGGTTGGCACCGGGTTTGTCGATTTTGTTGATGGCAAAGACGATGGGCACACCAGCAGCCACAGCGTGGTTGATGGCTTCCTTCGTTTGTGGCATCACGTTGTCGTCGGCAGCAATGATGATGATGGCGATGTCGGTGACCTGCGCACCACGAGCACGCATAGCCGTGAAGGCTTCGTGACCTGGAGTGTCGAGGAAAGTAATCTCACGACCATTCTTCAGTTTCACGTTGTAAGCCCCGATGTGCTGGGTGATACCACCGGCTTCACCGGCAATCACGTTGGCGTTGCGGATGTGGTCGAGGAGCGAAGTCTTACCGTGGTCAACGTGACCCATCACAGTGACGATGGGCGCGCGTTCGCGGAGGTCTTCTTCGTTGTCCACCTCTTCGATGATGGCCTCTTGCACTTCGGCAGAAACGAATTCAGTGGTGAAACCAAATTCTTCGGACACCATTTCAATGGTTTCTTGGTCAAGACGCTGGTTGATGGACACCATAATGCCGATGCTCATACAAGTGCCGATAACTTGTGTCACAGGAACGTCCATCATTGTGGCCAATTCGTTGGCGGTCACAAATTCGGTGAGCTTCAGCACGCGACTTTCAGCGTCGCGGCGCATCATATCTTCTTCTTGGCGTTCGCGAGCGGCATCGCGTTTCTCACGACGATATTTCGCACCCTTACCCTTGTTTGCTCCCTTGGCTTGGAGACGAGCGAGGGTTTCTTTCACCTGCTTAGCCACATCTTCATCGCTGGGAGGAGTGGCAGGTGCAGCGTTGTTTTTCTTGCCCTTCTTAGCATTCTTACCGCCACCATTTTGTTGGTTGCGGTTTTGTTGGTTTTGGCCGGGATGACCGTTGTTTTGTCCTCCCTTACCGTTGTGTCCGCCTTGGCCGTTGTTGTTGTTTTTCTTGGCTTCAGCATTCACGTCCACGCGTTCGTTGCCGATGCGGTTGCGCTTCTTGCCTTCGCGTTCCTTTTTGCGTTCCTCCTTCGTCTTCTTTTTGGGACGAGTGCTACCGTTGATGGCAGAGAGGTCCACCGTGCCGAGCACTTTAGGCCCTGTGAGGCGTGGTTCGGTGTTGAGCTTGAACACCCCGTCGCTGTCGGCCGTGCCCAAAGCTGCCGACTTTTCGTCGAGCACATTTTCAGCAGGAGCCGGAGTTTGCGGTGCTTCGTTGGCTACTGCATTCGCAGGAGTTTCAGCCTTCACTTCCGTCTTCGCCTCTGTCTTTTTGTCGACTTTTGGTTCAGCCTTTTTGTCGGCTTTCTTCTCCGCCTTAGGTTCTGCTTTCGCCTTTTTCTCCGCCTTTTCTTTCGTCTTTTTGGCAGGTTTTTTGAAAGCATCGAGGTCGATGTGTCCCACCACCTTCAGTCCACCTTCTGCGTTATCGTCTTCAGCTGCTGCAGGTTGTTCCTCCTTCACCTCTTGTTGAGGTTCAGCTTGAGGTCAGCGTCTTGTTCAGCAGCATTAGGCTGTTTCTCGCCCACTGCAGTGGCAGCGTCCGGTTCTTTGGAAGCACGTTTTTCATCGCGTCGGTTGTGATAGCGTTTTTCCGCTTCTTCCTTGCGATTGATGTCTTCAGCAAAGGTTTTTTTCAAGAGTTCGTATTGTTCGTCAGAGATTTTGGTGTTGAGGGTGATTTCGCCTTCAATACCTTTATCTTTGAGCGCGTCCGCCACGCGTTGGATGGAGACGTTGAGTTCTTTGATTACTTTGTTTAATCTCATTTGTATATTTGGGGTGATGGGAGCAGGCTTGCTGATTTGACGACAGGGGGATAGTAGCTGTGAAGTGTTGTTTCTTTCCGACTCGCCTAGGGCTATGCGCCAGGAAGTGGAGGATTGTGTGGCCGAGGGTGTGTTGCCGAGGGTGTTCCTCTCAGAGTGGCAACAGTTTCGGGGTGAAATCCTCCTCACCACTAAACAGCTCTTTGCGGCTCGCCCTAAAGTTGTGGTTTAGGTCGAGCCGCAGAGGCATTAGGATGCAGCTTCGTCAAGTTCAGCGCGGAGCACTGCGAGCAAGTGGTCTACGGTATCTTCTTCGAGATCGGCCTTATCAACAATCATATCGCGTGGTGCATTGAGCACTTCGCGAGCAGTGCGCAGTCCCATCTGTTTGATGGAATCGATAACCCACTGGTCGATTTCGTCAGAAAATTCGTCGAGGTAGACGTCATCTTGTTGTTGAGCGTTTTCTGTTTCGCGATACACATCGATGGTGTATCCGGTGAGCATTGAGGCGAGTTTGATGTTTTGTCCGCCCTTACCGATGGCAAGGCTCACTTGATCGGGATCGAGGAACACATCGGCGCGTTTTTCCTCTTCGTTGATCACGATGTTGTTCACACGTGCAGGGTTGAGCGCACGTTGGATGTAGAGCATCGTGTTGGTGGTGAAGGGGATGACGTCGATGTTTTCGTTTTTGAGTTCGCGCACGATACCGCTGATGCGGTTACCGCCCACGCCCACGCAAGAACCCACAGGGTCGATGTTGGGGTCGTAGCTTTCCACAGAAATTTTGGCGCGTTCGCCAGGGATGCGTGCCACGTCGTGGAGCACAATCACGCCTTCTGCGATTTCAGGGATTTCGCGACGAAGGAGTTGTCGCAAATACATCGGGCTAGTGCGAGAGAGGTAGATTTTGGGATTACCATTATTGTTGTCCACGCGGTCGATGACAGCCTGCACACGGTCGCCTTTGCGGAAGAAGTCGCGGGCTATTTGCTCGCGTTTGGGCAAGAGGAGGTCGTTTTGTGCGTCGTCAACGAGAAGCGTTTCGTTTTTCCAAGTCTGATAAACTTCAGCCGAAATGATTTCACCCACGCGGTCGATATACTTATTATATAAGGTGTCGTGTTCGAGTTCGAGCACTTTAGAGGCGAGGGTTTGGCGAAGGGTCAAGATGGCGCGACGTCCGAAGCTGGCAAACTCAATGTGTTCGCTGAGTTCTTCTCCCACTTCGAAGTCGGGTTCAATCTTTTGTGCTTCTGAGAGCGCGATTTGCTTGTTTTCATCTTCCACTTCACCGTCAGCCACGATTTCGCGACTGCGTGTGATTTCCACGTCACCCTTGTCGGGATTCACCACCACGGTGAAATTCTCGTCTGTGCCATAGGTTTTGGCAATGACACTGCGAAAACTTTCTTCGAGCACTGCCAAGAGTGTGGTGCCGTCGATGTGTTTAGTCTCGTTGAATTCAGCAAAGCTGTCGAGGAGACTCATTTCGGGGGTTTGCTTTTTGGCCATATATTATATAGAGAAACGACAGACGCTCAGGCCAGTAGTACCAGCCAGGGTCTGTGGTTTTTATTATTTGAAATCAATGTAGAGTTTCGTCCACTTCACTTCGTTCATAGGCAGAGTGGTTTCGACATCTTCGAGGTGTGGGCGTTTATCGCCTTCGTTTTTCACCTTGACTTGTTGCACGATGCTCACCTCTTGTTCAGACGCTGCGGAAAGTCGTCCTTGGAGTTTTTTGCCCCCAGTGGTGAGGATTTCCACCTCGTCACCCAGGTGAATTTCATATTGTTGAAGCACCTTGAAGGGTTGTCCGATGCCGGCGGAACCGACTTCGAGGTCAAAATCTTCTTCATCGCGGTCAAGTCCTTGTTCGATGTGTCGTGAGAGTGCCACGCAGTCTTCGATCCACACCCCTTCGGCGTGGTCGATTTCCACCAAGATTTTGTCTCCATTGATTGCCAAGTCAGCGAGGAAATAGTCTTTATCCTCGAGCCATTGGTCGATGAGCTGTTGTACTACGTTTTTACTGATCATTCAGTGTGCAATTATTGCGGTTTGTTGGAGGGGCAGGGGATAGAAAATCTAGAAAGACTAGAAGCTCTAGAAAGACTAGAAGAACTAGAATCACTAGAGAACCTCTAACGTCTAATCTCTAACGTCTAACGTCTATTGTCTACTGCCCCTTTATAGACAGAAGTGAGGAGCTTCGTTCGAGCCCCTCACGTCTTTTATCGCTGCAAATATACGTCTTTTCTTTTGAATCTCCAAGAATAAGCTGGTTTTTTCGAAAATGTCTGACGTTTTTTGGGAAAAGTCCCACGTTTTCGCTTATTTCTGGCTTGTTTTTCTAGGGTTTCTAGTTTCTCTAGTGCTTCTAGCGTCTAATCTCTCCCCCCTAACGTCTATTTTCTACTAAAGTATCCCGTTTCGGGATTAGCCATACTAGCGTCCGTTTTTGATTCGTCATAAGGCACGGCACCGCGGAGAGAGGTGCAACCAGCAAACATATCTCTGGAACACTCGTTATCCCAAGTGGAGTTGCAATAAATCGTGGTCAAAGAGTTGCACCCACAGAACATTTGGTACATACAATCTACGAACGAAGTGTCGAAATTAGAAAGGTCGATCGTAGTCAAAGCCGTGCAACCTGAGAACATTTCGTCCATTTCCCCTAACATCGAAGTGTCGAAGTTGGAGAGGTCGAGAGTTGTCAAGGACAAGCAACCCTCAAACAAACCACGCATCCACTCCACCTGCGAGGTGTCGAAGCTGGAGAGGTCAAGAGCAGTCAAAGGACGAGCAGCCCTCAAACAAACCACGCATCCACTCCACCTGCGAGGTGTCGAAGTGCGACACATCGAGTGAGGTTAAACCCGAGCAACCACGAAACATGTAGCTCATCTCCACCACCTGCGAAGTGTCGAAATGCGACACATCAAGCGAAGTCAAAGCAGAGCAATATTTAAACATACAGTTCATCTCCACCACCTGCGAAGTATCGAAGTGCGACACATCGAGTGAAGTCAAAGCAGAGCAACCAGAGAACATACTGGCCATGTCCCTCACTTGGCTGGTGTCGAAATGCGACACGTCAAGTGCTGTCAATAAAGAGCAGCCCTCAAACATACAGCCCATATGTCCCACTTGCGAAGTGTCAAAATGCGAAACATCAAGAGCAGTCAAAGCAGAGCAATCACAAAACATACAGGGCATATATGTCACCAGCGAGGTGTCAAAATGCGAAACATCCAGAGCAGCCAAAGCTGAACAACCAGAGAACATCCATAACATATCTGTCGTCTTTGACGTGTCGAAATGCGAAACATCCAGAGCAGTCAAAGCTGAGCAATCGTAGAACATACAGCCCATATCCCTCACTTGGCTGGTGTCAAAATGCGAAACATCAAGAGCGGTCAAGCTGAGCAACGAGCAAATATCCAACTCATATCCTCCACCCGGGATGTGTCGAAATTAGAGAGGTCGATGGAAGTCAAAGAGGAGCAACTCGAGAACATCCATCTCATATCCGTCACCTGCGAGGTGTTGAGATATTGCCATCCATTAATCGTTTTTAGCTGTTCTAAATATTGAAACCATCCTGCCGTGGTGGTAGGACGAAAATCGCGGAACGAAGCATCAAACACTGCAGTGAGAATGGATGTATTGGGAGATTTCGAATTACCCACCCAAGCAGGTATCAGATCGTTTAGATACTCTTTCTTATCCTCTATTCCCCACGTTGTTTCTTGTCGCGTTGCTCTAAGGGTGTCGTAATAGAAGGTGAGTGTCTTTTTGTCTGCACTGAGGTGTACGTAGGCTTCGGGAAGATTATTTTGCATCTTGTAGTTTGATGTTAATGTGAATGTCGTTTTGTGGGCTCGTTTTCCGAGTTAGACTAGATTTACTAGTTTCCTAGTTCTTCTAGAACTTCTAGTCTTTCTAGTTTTTTAGCCCAACTGCGCTAGCCCGAGCCACGCTTGTCGTGGCGAGCAGAAAGGGTCTGTGATCCCGAGCGTAAAAGGGTCTGTGACCCTCTAACGTCTAATCTCTAACGTCTAGTCTCTAACGCTAAAGTATCCCGTTTCGGGATTAGCCATTCGGGCATTCGTTTTAGTTTCGTCATAAGCCACTGCTCCTTTGAGGGAGGTACAGGAAGAAAACATATATTCCGAGTCATCGCAGTGCCAAGAATAATTGCAATAGATGGTCGTCAGTGCAGAGTTAGTAACAAACATAAATGACGTTTCAGTGGCATTGTTTCGGAAATTGGAAATGTCGAGCACCAACAGAGAATAACACCAAGCAAACATACCAATCGTATTTTTCACCCTCGAAGCGTAGAAATGAGAGAGGTCGAGATGAATCAATGAAGAGCAACCCCCAAACATCCAACTCATATTTTTCACCTTTGCGGTGTAGAAGTTAGAAAGGTTGAGCGTCGTCAATGCTTCACAATAGTAAAACATCCAACTCATATCCGTTACCTTCATAGTGTCGAAATGCGATAAATCGAGCGTAGTCAACGAAGAACACCCGTCGAACATATGGCTCATATCTGTTACATCCGAAGTATCGAGATATTGCAAACCTTCTATAGTGGTGAGGCTACTTAAATCATTAAACCAATAGGACAATGTGGTGAGATAGACCTCTTGAAACGTAGGGTCAAAAATAATTTTGACGATAGTTGCGCTGTTCTGACTCCAAACGCAATGTTGCCTCTCTAATTCATCAATCTTCCAAGAAGGAGTGGGGTGTGAAAAGCGCAAATTGTCGTAATAGAAAGTGAGCGTAGTTTGGTCTGCACTCAGCACCACATAAGCTTCAAAGATGGGAGATAGAGGAGTGTGCAAAGGTATGGTAACACGGCTGTTTGAATCGCTATGTTCGAGCAAGTTTCTGCAGCCTTCATAATCTACTGCATATCTCAGTAAAGCGCAGTTTTCCAACAAACGTTTCAAATCGTCGAAGTTGCTATCTGACCGACAAACGATAGTGGTCAAGGAAAGACAATTAGAAAATACATCCTGCATTTTAAGGTTTTTGTCCACCTTGATTTTTCCCAACAATATGGTCTGCAGTTGTTTGCAACACGCAAACATCCTGTTCATATCTAGTAGATAAGAGGAGTCGAAGTTGGAAAAATCGATGGAAGTCAAAGCCGTGCAATTGTAAAACATTTTCTCTGTCCACATCGTATTGGCTGTGTTGAAGTGGGAGAGATCGAGGGTCGTAAGAGAGGTACAATTGCTAAACATGTTCCACATATTGATCACTTGCTTGGTATCGAAGCTTGAGATGTTGAGCGTGGCAAGAGATTTGCAACATTCGAACATACTGCTCATATATTTCACCTTGCAAGTGTCGAAATTGGAGAGGTCGAGGGAGGTTAGAGAGGAGCCATCTTCGAACATACTGCTCATATCCGTCACGTGCGAGGTGTTGAAGTTGGAGAGGTCTAGGGAGGTTAGAGAGGAGCAATCCGAGAACATACTGCTCATATCCGTCACGTGCGAGGTGTCGAAGTTGGAGAGGTCGAGAGCTGTCAAAGATATGCAACCCGAGAACATGCCCCTCATATCCGTCACGTGCGAGGTGTTGAAATAAAGGAGGTTTAGAGACGTCAGTCCAGAGCAATCTGCAAACATATGACTCATGTCCGTAGCATACGAGGTGTAGAGGTAAGAAACATCGAGTGCTGTCAATGCTTTACAACCCGAAAACAAACCACTCATGTCCGTCACATTGATTGTGTTGAAGTGAGACAAATCGAGTGTAGTCAACGATTCGCAACGCGCAAACAAGCGGCTCATATTCGTCACGTTGATTGTGTTTAAGTGGATAAGGTTGAGCGTTTTCAAGGCTTCACAACTGCAGAACATGCAGTTCATATCTGTCACTTTCGCCGTATTGATATGTTGCAATTCAATAGAAGTCAAAGCTTTGCAATTATAGAACATACAGTTCATATCTGTCACTTGTGAAGTGTTGAGATTTTCCCAACCTTCAATCGCAGAAAGTTCTACCAATTGATAAAACCATTTTGCAGTGCTTGTAGGTAGGAAGTTGATGAACGAATTATCAAAAAAGGCATTGGTTATCGTTTTATTCGGTTTTTGCGCCGTACCTGTCCAGGCTGGGATAACACGAGATTCTTCCCACTTATTCTTTTTTTCTTCTATTTGCGTATCGTCTAACCCCCACGTTGTTTCTTGTCGCGTTGCTCTAAGGGTGTCGTAATAAAAAGTGAGTGTCTTTTTGTCTGCACTGAGATGTACGTAGGCTTCGGGAGTAGTGATCATAGGGCGAATGGATTTGCGGGATTGGACTTCCTCTCTCACTAGATTGATGAGAAAGGGGGATAGTGAATGCGAATATAAATAATGTTTTGCAAATGAGCAAGGAGTTAGAGATTAGACGTTAGAAATTAGATGTATAGATAATACCTCAATTTTGTAGGCGGAGTTTGCATTTTCGGGGTAAAGACTTGGTCAAATGGGTAATGTATTGTAATTTTGTGGCCAAGATTTCTCACGAAAAGAAAATACTCAGAGAAGTTTCTCACAAAACCTTCTCACGAAACGAAATCAATTTCTTACGAGAAGAAGACAATTCCTGACGCAAAGAAACCAATCTCTCACGAAGACAAAACAACGCTATGCACTACATACAACATCTGGCTATTGCTACTATCTTTTGTGCCGCTGCACAACACGCTGGGGCACAAAAAGTGACGCAAGGACCACTGGAAAAAGAAAAGGTTTATCGCATTCAGTCGAAACCTAATGAACAACTCTTTATCACCGAAACCACCGATCACTTCCTCGAAGTGGGAGAGAAAGACAATGCTAGAAAGCAGTTCTGGACGTTCACACCCGTAGAAGGACAAAAAGATGTCTATATCGTGCAAAATGTGGCCTCTAAACGCTATTTGGGGTCTATCCTCAATGGTAAACCCGGAGAAACCCGGATGTCCACCTTCGAACGCCCTGTGCCTTTCTATGTTGCCCCAAATGCCAAAGCCGGTGGCGCGTGGTCGCTCTCTTCCATCGATGTGCCCAACTATAACGACCACGACAAGAAGCCCTTTGGACTCAATCTCAAAGGCGGAACACGAATGGTAGTGGCTTTCCTAGCTGGCTACAGCAATGTCAATTCCTATTGGTGGCTCGTGGCAACGACCGATACCTACGAAGTGCGCCCCTTCCTCACAGGAAAAAGACCATCTCTACAACCTCGTGGACGAAACCGGACGCTGGTTACAGGTGAACAGCGATGGCGCGTTCTCGTGGACTACACCCGATGCTGCCGAAGGCGAAACGGCCTTTTATGTGGAAGGCCAGAGCAACACGCAAGGCGGATACACCCTCCATCGCAGTGGTGGAGAGTGCTGGCGCAGAGCAAAGGTTGGCGCGTGGTGGAAGACGAACAGAGCGGATTTTATGGTTGGGAAAATGCCACGCAACAGCGAGTGAATTTGGGTGGAGAAACGCGCTTTAAGTTTCAAGCCAATCGCAGTGCCTTGATGCGCCGTTTGCAAATCTACACTTATCCTTGCAGTGCCACCAATCGCTACCGCATCACGCAACTCACCGTAGGTGAACAAAGGTCAGGGCAAGAAAGCCAGCATACAATATCGCGATGTCATCAATGCGGATAATGCAGCGTCAGCCCACGTGGTGCATTCGCGCGAAACAGCTGCGTTGACGCAGAAGGCAAAGGGGAATTGACGTTTCGTTTGAGCAACGTTCCTCCCAAAGACGCCAGAGCCTATCTCTATTTCGACTGGAACAATGACGGATTGTTTGAAACACAGCTGCCGTTTGAATTGCAGCGTCAAAACACGGTGACCTTTGAAGTGCCCGAAACCGCCGCTTTGGGACAAACGCGTTTCCGTCTTCGTCTGACTTCTAACGATATGTCGGGAGCTGACGATGAAGTGTTGGGCGTCCTCTTCGAGGGACTTCTTGCAAGTGGTGAAAACCCACGGCTTTGCAGCGCGTCAGTGCCACCTCTCACAGTGTCGGAAGCTATGATTTGAGTGGCCGAAAAACAGATGCCACGGCCAGTGGACTCTACATCGTGAACGGACAGAAAAGTGCTGCAACCCTAAATTCTCTCGCGGTGCAAAAAAACAACACGATGTTTTTCCATAAAACGACACGTTGTTTTTTTGATAAAACGACACGTCGTTTTTGGGTAAAAACAAGCCGTCGTTTTTTTAGCCACTTGTGCAAGTTCTGTCAATCAGTATGTTATGACGTGGCGAAACAGCTGCGACAAGAATACAAGACAGGCCATCGTGACCTCAATTATTGAATCTCATTATTCGGATTATGAAGAAAGCATACACCCTCCTCGGCCTAGGGCGTATTGGCCGCCCTCCAAGGTCAAGCGCAACAGCGTCCCAACATCATCTACATTATGTGCGACGATATGGGCTATGGCGATTTGGCGTGCTACGGACAGAAATTCATTGCCACCCCCCACATAGACCGCATGGCCGCTGAAGGTATGCGCTTCACACAGGCTTATGCCGGAAGTCCGGTGTCGGCACCCTCGCGTGCAACGCTTATGACGGGTCAACACAGCGGACACACACACGTGCGCGGCAACAAAGAGTATTGGCGCGGAAAGGATGTGCCTAATCTTTATGGCAAGAACACTGACTTCGCAGAGGGCTGGGCAGGACAAGAACCCTATGATGTGAACCACAAAATTTTGCCCGAAATCCTCAAAGCCAATGGCTACACCACGGGGATGTTTGGCAAATGGGCAGGCGGTTACGAGAGTTCCGCTTCCACCCCCGACAAGCGCGGCATCGACGAATATTATGGCTACATCTGCCAGTTTGAAGCCCACGCCTATTATCCCAATTTCTTGAACGAATTTAGTCGTTCGCGTGGCGACAAAAAGACCCACCGCGTGACCCTCGAGGAGAACATCAAATATGGTATGCCCGGCAGTGACGACTATTTGAAACGTCCGCAGTATTCTGCCGACCTCATCCACCAAAAGGCGATGGCTTGGCTCGACAAACAGACCAAAGACCAACCCTTCTTGGGCATCTTCACCTACACCTTGCCCCACGCCGAATTGCAACAGCCTAACGACAGTTTGTTGCAGGCCTATGAAAATCATTTCTGCCAAGAACACATTTTCCGCAGTCAAGTGGGCAACCGCTATCACGGCACGGAAATGGCGCACGCACAATTTGCTGCTATGATCACGCGCTTAGACTTTATGGTGGGTGAAATCATCGACAAACTCAAAGCCAAAGGATTGGACGAAAACACCATCGTGATTTTCACCTCCGACAATGGTCCTCACGAAGAGGGCGGAGCAGACCCCACATTCTTCAACCGCGACGGCCTGCTCAAGGGATTGAAACGCTCCACCCACGAAGGCGGCATCCGCATCCCCTTCATCGTGCGCTGGCCGGGCAAAGTGGCAGCCGGCGAAGTGAACGACCACCAGTTGGCCTTCTACGATGTGTTGCCCACCTTCTGCGACGTGGCCGGCATCAAGGATTTCCCCAAAGCCTATCAGCGCAACGACAAGGACGTTTATGACGGACTCTCGTTCTACAACACCCTCACCGGCAAGAACGACCAACAAAGAAGCACGATCATCTCTATTGGGAATTTCACGAAACCGATATGATGGGCGTGCGTATGGGCGATTGGAAACTCGTGGTGAAGAAGGGCAATTGCAGTCTCTACGATTTGAGCAAGGACCTCCACGAAGACCACGATGTGGCTGCGCAACACCCTGATGTGGTGAAGAAGATGGTAGATATCATCTACAAAGAACACACCACGTCCAGTGTACCTTTATTTAACGAGGTGACTTTGCCCAAAAGAAATTAGCCCGAAAAATCACTTAAACCCCCTATTTGCAAAATAAAGATAGAAAATAGGGGGCTTATTGTGTGGGGTATATCATCCATTTTTCGTAAATTTGCAGCAAGGTATTTCATAAAGGGCAAACTGCTGCGTTATTTTCGATATTCAGCTTTGGTCACGTACTCCAGTACGCTCCCTTCAGCCTCAATCTCAATGCCTTGCATTTTATCCCTTTATGAAGCACCAAAGGAGATGCTGCAAAAACAAGGATTCAACAGCTCCCAACTCGGACTCTTCTCGCCGTAGTCCCTCCACCCAAGGAGTGGACAGGCGGAAAAACCCTCGAACAACGCTTCAAAATCTAAATCTTAATAATGGCACTTATCGAACAGCTCGTTGCTCGCGCAAAGCCAACAAGCAACGCATCGTTCTCCCCGAAGGCACGGAAGAACGCACACTCAAAGCCGCCGACCGCATCCTCGCTGACGAGGTGGCCGACCTCATACTCATTGGCGACCCTGCCGAAATCAAGGCACTCGCTCAGAAGAATGGTCTTTCGCACATAGAGAAAGCCACCATCATCAATCCGCTCTCGCACGAGAAGAAGGAGGAATATGCACAACTCTTGGCACAACTCCGCGCGAAGAAGGGGGTGACCATCGACACGGCACGCTCCATTGTGGAAAATCCCCTCTATCTCGGTTGCCTCATCATCAAGGCTGGCGATGCTGACGGACAATTGGCTGGTGCGCGCAACACCACTGGCGATGTGCTTCGCCCTGCGCTCCAAATCATCAAAACCGCTCCTGGTATCTCCGTGGTGAGTGGTGCGATGTTGCTCTTGACGCAGGCGCACGAATATGGCACGAATGGTGTCATCGTGATGGGCGACGTGGCGGTGACGCCCGTGCCCGATGCTGAACAGTTGGCGCAGATTGCTGTTTGCTCTGCCGACACCGCACGCGCGGTGGCTTGCATCGAACCCAAAGTGGCTATGCTTTCTTTCTCCACCTATGGTTCTGCGAAGCACGAAGATGTGGACAAGGTGCGCACGGCTTTTGAACGCGCCAAGGAACTCGCCCCGATCTCGACATCGATGGCGAACTCCAAGCGGACGCTGCCCTCGTGCCTTCAGTGGCGCATCTGAAAGCAGCCGGTAGTCCTGTGGCTGGTCAAGCAAATGTGTTGGTGGTTCCTCGTTTGGAAGTGGGCAACATTGGCTACAAACTCGTGGAACGTTTGGGACACGCTGAGGCTATTGGCCCTATCCTCCAAGGTATTGCGCGCCCCGTGAACGACCTCTCTCGCGGTTGCTCCGTGGAAGATATTTACAAGATGGTGGCCATCACCGCTAACCAAGCTATTGCAGCAAAGCAAAATTGATTTAGAAATTAGAAATTAGACGTTAGACGTTAGAGGGTCGCAGACCCTTTTGTGCTCGCCACAAGTGGCTCGGTTCCTCGAAGGGCTGACTCTCTAGTCCCTCTAGTTCCTCTAGTTCTTCTAGTTTTTCTAGACCCACTTGTCAAAAACAACGACAAAAATGAAGATTCTCGTCATCAACTGCGGAAGCAGTTCCATCAAATATAAGCTCTATGAAATGGACACTCGCGAAGTGCTCGCTGCCGGCGGCATTGAGCGCGTGGGACAACAAGGAGCTTTCCTCAAAACCACCGACCACAACGGTGAGAAAATCCAACTCGACTTCGAATGCCCCTCACACACAGAAGGCATCAAAATGATGTTCGACACCTTGATGCACCCCCAATATGGTGCCATCAAGAGTTTGGACGAAATCGCAGCCGCTGGTCACCGCATCGTCGCAGGCGGACGCTTCGCAGAAAGCCGTCTCGTCACTGACGAAATGCTCGAAGAGTGGAAAACCTACATGGACCTTGCGCCTCTCCACAACCCACCCGCCCTCAAAAGGTTACAACGCGGTGAAAGCTGTGGTAGAACACATGCCCAATGTCTTTGTGTTCGACACTTCTTTCCACCAAACCATGCCGGCCCACGCCTATATGTATGCCGTGCCTTACCACTACTACGAGGAAATGAACATCCGTCGTTGGGGTGCTCACGGCACCAGTCACCGCTTCGTCACCCAACGCGTGTGCGAAGTGTTGGGCACTCAACCTGAAAACCAGAAAATCATCACCTGCCACATCGGCAACGGAGCTTCCGTTTCGGCAGTAGACCACGGCAAGTGCATCGACACCTCCATGGGACTCACCCCTCTCGAAGGACTCATGATGGGCACACGCACAGGCGACCTCGATGCTTCTGTAGTGCTCGCCATCATGAAGAAAGAAGGCAAAACTCCCGATGAAATGCAAGATTTGCTCAACAAGAAGTCGGGTCTTCTCGGCATCTCTGGTTTGGGCAGCGATATGCGCGACGTGGAAAACGGCGTGAAAGAAGGCAACGAGCGCGCCAAGTTGGCACTCGACATGTACAACTATCGCATCAAGAAATACGTCGGTGCTTATGCAGCCGCTATGGGTGGGGTAGACACCATCGTCTTCACCGCAGGAGTGGGCGAACACCAATGGGATGTGCGCTACAATGCCCTCAAAGACCTCGAATTCCTCGGCATCGAAGTGGACTACGACAAGAACAAAGCCAACTTTGGCGAGGAAGAAATCATCTCAACGCCCAACAGCCGCGTGAAAGTGGTGGTGGTGCCCACAGATGAAGAATTGCTCATCGCCAGCGACACCCTCGCTTTGATTCAAGGAGCTTGATAACCCTGACAGTTGTGCGCTCTGCTGTCGCTTTGCAGAAAGTGCAACAGCATAGCTCATCTTTCTCTCGAAATCTCTGTATCTTGTAAATGTCGAGATGCCACAACACTAGTTTAACCTTGCAAACCATGGCACTCGTGGCTGTGGTCTGCAAGGTTTTTGCATCAATCGAAACAAACCCATAAAACAAACCCACAAACCAAGTACATTAACGAACAAATTCTACGCATAATGTTCAAACAAACCCTCACCGCGTTGCTCTTTGCGGCAACCCTCTATGCCCCCCAAGCTTTGGCGGCAGACGCTCCTCCTTTTGTGCCTACCACCATCACCACTGGCAATGAATTTGCCGCCAACACGGTGTGGTACACCTTCCAAAACGGAACGCAAGGCTTTTATCTTAGCAATTCCGAAGGCGAAGATTTCATCGCTCTCAATCGTTCACGCCTTCGTGAAGTGAGCGACAAATATCTTTGGTGCTTCGTGGGCAACAACACCGATGGTTATCGCATCTACAACAAGGCTGCTGGTGCGGGTAAGGTGCTCGCTGCGCCTAGTGTTGTGACGGGCAATGGCGGCGAATCGTTTGCAGTGTTCAAAGATGCCAACCGACTCGGTGGTTACACCGACCTCTGGATTCTCTCTAGCAGTAAGGATTTGGGGGGAAAGGCTGGTTTCTATCTCAATGTGAAGGGTCACGACAGTTGGAAACTCAACAACCGTGGCGCTAAACTAGCTTTCTGGACGGATGGAGCAGACCACGGTAGTTCGTTTGTGGTGAACACTTTGAAGGAAGGTGGTGAAGGCGGTGAAGTCACCGTTTCTCCTAGCACAGGTGCACTAACATCTAGCAATCCCAGTAGTTCGTACAAAAGACTTTGGTCGAGCAACTCTGCTGTGCCCCTCACCCTCGATGCAGGTGCCAACAATATGAATGTGGAGAATGACATTCTTCAGCTCCACGCTGGTGCTGCGAAACGTTGCAACTACGTCTTTTCTGTGCCTGTGAGCTATGTGGTGAAGAGTGTTAATCTCGATTTGCAACTTGCTCAAGGTGGTGAAATCTCGGTGAACAATAATGGCATCACCATAAAGTTGACGTCTGAGGTTCAGCATTTGGGATTGCAGTCAGAAAAAGGTGCTAATTCCATTTCGTTTGAACTCGTTGGTGACAACAAGCCAGTTAAAGCCACTAACATTAAAGTGGTGGTGGAACGCGTGAACGTTACTCCTGAGTCGCAAGTGAATGTCTTTGATTATAAAGCTGACACTCGCGAGGGATATCGCATCCCTGCCATTGCCGTAACTGGCAAGTCAGGGGCAATCGTGGCATTTAGCGATGCGCGTTTCACACCTGGGGCAAGCGACATCGGTAACGGACGTGTAGACCTCGTTGTGAGTCGTTCGGAAGATAATGGTAAAACGTGGAGCACTCCCGAAGTGATGAAAGATGCACAGGGTCGTCCAGTGGCACAAGGTGATGGCCAGAAAGTGAACAATGACCCCAACCAAAGCCGCACTGCGGGTTATGGTGACCCTGCTGTGGTGGCTGACCGCGAAAGCGACGACGTATTGGTAATGAGTGTGTCGGGCTTCACCACATTCTTTAATGCTCGCCGTGAAACACCTAATGCTGTGGCACGCTGGTTCTCCAATGATGGTGGTAAGACTTTCACACAACACGAAGACATCACCGACCATATCTACAAACAATTTGACAACTCCACACCACGTGGCAAAATCGAATCGATGTTCTTCGGTAGCGGACGTATCACACAGAGCCGTTTCACAAAAGTAGAAGGTGCTAAGTACTATCGCATTTATGCCGTGTTGAGTGGATTCAATGTTAATCCCAATAACATTGCCAACTGGGTGATGTATTCTGATGACTTCGGTAAGAACTGGAAAATTCTCGGCAATGCAATGACCCCTGCTATCCCTCACTCTGCCGACGAACCCAAGTGCGAAGAATTGCCCGATGGTTCCATCGTGGTGTCTTCTCGCCGTGGCTACGGTCGCTGGTTCAACGTCTTCCGCTTCACCGACTCTGCCAAGGGCGAAGGTTACTGGGAAGAGATGGCACACAGTCCATTGGTTAAGGCCTCTGACAATGCTTGCAATGGTGAACTCCTCATCGTGCCTGTGGTGAAAAAGGCTACCAACAAGAAGATGTATCTCGCATTGCAATCCATTCCTTTCGGTCCTGGTCGCACCAATGTGGGCATCAACTACAAGGAATTGGCAGATGCTAGTGACTTTAGTTCTTCAGCCAACTTCGCGAAGCAATGGGACGGTACTCACAAGGCTTCTCAATATGGTTCGGCTTACTCTGTGATGGCTTGGCAAAAGAACAACACCCTCGCCTTCATGTATGAAGAAGATCCTGAAGTGGCTCACCCTGGTTATACTTTGGTTTATAAGAACTACACCATCGAGCAAATCACTGACGGTGCTTATGCTTACGCTGCTGATGCAGATTTCGCAGTAGCCAACGACCTCACCAAGAAAGTGGTTGACGCTCGTTTGGCAGAAGCGAAACAACGCGTGGGTAAGGGTATCGGACAATATCCTGCCGAGGTGGCTGGTATGCTTGACCAAGTGGCAGCAGCTTACCAACAAAAGCCTTCGCATCTGCTCTACGAAGCCTTCAACTTAGCTTTGAAACAAGCTCCAGTGAATGAGGTGACGATGAAACAATTCTACTACCTCCAAAACGATGGTTACAAGTCGCAGGGCAACAAGAGCTACTATCTCCAATTTGACGAGAATCAAAAGCCTAAGGGTGTAGATGCTTACGATGACACTGATGAAAAGCAGTATTTCGTGTTCTACAATGTGCCTAACAAACCTGGCCACTACTACATCTACAACAAGAGCTGGGATTCTTATCTCCTTCCTCTCCAAAACGATTATCAGGAAGTGCTCACAACCGACAAACAAGCAACTGCAGGCGTCTATGTGCTTGAACACTTGGGCAATGGTGAATCGCTCATCCGTTGCGTGAATGCCAAGAACCCTGGTCACCCTTATCTCCATTTGGCTGGCGACAAAAAGATCGTTTGCTGGGAAGGTAAAAACTCTGCTCCTTCTCACTGGCGCATCCTTTCTGTCGGTTTGGAGTCTGGATTGACTGCTATCAAGTCTGCTGCAAGATCTACGTCTGCTTCTCAACTCTTCGACCTCTCTGGTCGCAAGGTGAGCCAAGACCACAAAGGCCTGAAAATCTCTAAAGAAGGTAAGGCGTTTTAGACGTTAGAATTTAGACGTTAGACGTTAGAGATTAGAATTTAGACGTTAGAGATTAGACGTTGGATTCTCTAGTTCCTCTAGAAGTTCTAGTTTTTCTAGTTCTTCTAGAGGATTTTTTTGCTAGAGGGGTTAGAGGTTCTAGAAGTTCTAGAAAGGCTAGAATCACTAGAAGAACTAGCCCTCAGAAGAACCGAGCCACGCTTGTCGTGGCGAGCATAAAAGGGTCTGCGACCCCGAGCATAAAAAGGGTCTGCGACCCTCTAATCTTTAATTATCCCCGAAAGGGTGTAAAGTCAGACTTTTTTTGTATCTTTGCCCCCGATAAGGTATAAATCGATTGACCGATTGGGGATAAGTTGCTGAATTGCTCATAGCAACTAGCAAGGGCAATTCATCTTTCCCACAAATTAGCGTCAAAACACCAATTTCAGCCCCTACACAATATATTATATGCCATCCACCACCATCATAGCGCAATATGTCAAGGAGATGCGCAAAAAATATCGTCTCACCCAGCAAGACCTCTCTGAGAAAGCCGGAGTGGGACTGCGCTTTGTGCGAGAATTAGAACAAGGCAAACTGACTCTTCGGCTCGACAAGGTCAATCAGGTATTTGAACTCTTCGGCTGCGAATGCGGTCCTGTCCCCATGAAGCGCGAAGCCCTCGACGAAAATCTTTAAGTCATCAGTATGGGATATTGGAGTGAAGTTGACCTTGCTTCTAGTCAAGGTAATATATCAGCAGACCTAAAAGACAAGTATGTTTGTCTGGAGCATTTTGAGGATGTCTTTCTTCAGATGTGGATGAAAGAGCATAGCTCGAAGGGAACTTGTTGTTACTGTCAAAAAGTGCATGTTAAGGTGGTAAATATGTATGACTTTGTGACGTATGTAAAAGAGAAGCTCTTGAGTAGACTTAGTTCTATTGATGATGCTCATCTTCCTCTTGCAAACGGCATTTTAGAAGAAGGAGACGAAGAAGAGTTAGGTTTTCAGAGGTATGGTTCTTTTTTTGCTCCTAGCAGAGCAGAACAATATGAAAGTACGGTAGAGATGCTCTGTGACTATGATTTAATTACGGACCATGAAACCTTGAATGAGGATGTTTTATCTTGTTTTCTAGATAATGCTTGGATAAAAGAGGACTATTTTGAAGCTGACATAAATGAGGAACTTTCACGGGCGTGGAACTCCTTTGTAAACCTTATCAAGGAAAGACGATTTACCTACTTTGCTTCTCCCATCTTCAAACCCGAAGAGCCGTGGAACGAGGACATTCTCACAGAGGTGAAATCCTTGTGTCTACGTTTGCTTCTCACATCGATACCAAAGAATTCTACAATTTATAGAGGAAGACCCAATGACGATGTCGATGATTCCTTTACTCAGTTTTCGGATTTGACTTCTCCACCATCACAATATGCAAAGAGTAATCGCATGAGTGCAGAAGGAGTGTCAATGTTTTATGGGGCTTTTGACAGCGCAACAGTTCACCAAGAGATTTGCAGCTATTGCTCACCTCATAGTATTGATATTGGTGAGTTTAGGGTGAAAAAAGAACTCCTCGTAGTCGATTTATTCAAAATACCAAAGACTTTGTCTTTTTGGATGCCTGAAGGCTATGAGGAATATAAGTTCCTATGTCGATTTCATGAAGAGATAACCCAACCTCTGGCAAAGGGCAACACATCAGACTATTTGCCTACTCAGGCTTTTACTGAATATCTCCGCTTCATGACAGATAAAAAGATTGATGGACTCATATATAGAAGCGCACAATCGGGCGAGAAGAATATCGTACTCTTCTATGATGCCCAAAGTTCTTCCGAAATTCTCAATTTAGAGAGTGTAAAAAAAGTCTTATAAAATAGAGTTTATCTCCATTCTCACACTCCCAAACACAACAACTCCCGATACCTCATTGCGAAGTATCGGGAGTTGTTTTTAGAAGCTCTAGAATCACTAGTTTACGCTTTCACGCGGTTTTGGTAAGAGCCATCGCGAGTGTCGACTTCCACGAGTTCGCCAGTTTCGATGAAGAGAGGCACGCGGATTTTAGCACCTGTTTCGAGGACAGCATCTTTAAGCGTGTTAGTAGCCGTGTCGCCACGGAGACCAGGTTCAGTGTAGTCAATCTTAAGCACCACCTTGATAGGCATTTCAGCGTAGAGGATAGTTTCAGTAGAAGCATCGCTCACCACTGTCACCACATCGCCTTCCTTCATATACTCCACACCCGTGATGAGATCGCGAGCGATGGGCACTTGGTCGAAAGTCTCTTGGTTCATAAAGAGGAAGTCCTCACCCTCTTGATAGAGATATTGGTAGGGACGGCGTTCCACGCGCACGTCTTCGAGAGATTCACCGATGTTGAAGCGCTTTCAATGACACGACCGCTCACCACATCCTTCAAAGTGGTGCGCATGATGGTGTTACCCTTACCAGGCTTCACGTGGAGGAAGTCAATGCAGAAGTAGAGTTTGCCGTCCATACGGATGCAAACGCCCTTCTTGATGTCCTGAGATTTGATCATACGAATGATTTTATTGTCTTGAGTAGTTTATAAATCGAGTGTAAGCGCCACCCTTTGGGGATGAGCTGTTTCGTTCCGAGAAATCCGCGCGTTTACCTTCAACGATAGCGCGCAATTGTCCTGCAAATTTACAACATTTTTCCGAGCTGACCGCAACAGCACCGTTTTTTTTAGGCACATCTGCCCCAGTCCCAGCCCCTTGCAGCCCAGTGTCCCACACATCCCAGCCAGACACCCACCGCAAAAAATTCCCCTTTCTGTCCACACTTTAGAGAAAATGCCCCTTGAAAATTTGGTGAAATCAAAAAAAAATCTTTTCTTTCGCGTAAATATACCCGTATCTCTCCCTTGCATCTTCTATTAAGGGCGAAATCATCATCCACAGCTCAGGCGAAATCATCCACATCTCATGTCACAAACGCCCAACACCCCCATCAGTGCCCTCCAACAACGCGACGAACTCCATGCTGCCATCTGGCGCATCGCCGACGACGTGCGAGGAGCCGTAGATGGATGGGACTTCAAGCAATATGTCCTCTGCACCCTCTTCTATCGCTTCATCAGCGAACACTTCGTGCAGTATGTCGATCCCGATGGCTCGTCCGACTATCTCCACATGGACGAAGCAGCAATCGACCCAGAAGCCATCGAAGAAATCGTCAACGCCAAGGGCTATTTCATCCGCCCCGCGCAGCTCTTTGCTAACATCGTGGAGCATGCCACCACCAATCCCAACCTCAACACCGACCTCGCCGCTGCCTTTGCTGCCATCGAGGCTTCGGCAGTGGGGCATCCCTCAGAACCTGCCATCAAGGGGCTATTTGCCGACTTCGACACCACCAGCACTCGCCTTGGCACCACCGTCGAGGAGAAAAACCGTCGCTTAGCTGCCGTGCTCACTGGCGTGGCAAGTCTCAATCTCTCTAATTTTGCCGACAGCGAAATCGACCTCTTTGGCGATGCCTACGAGTTTCTCATCAGCAACTACGCCCAAAGTGCCGGTAAGTCGGGAGGAGAATTCTTCACCCCCCAACAGGTGTCGAAGCTCCTCGCACGCATCGCCACCCACAATCAAGCGCGCATCAACAAAATCTACGACCCCGCTTGCGGCAGCGGTTCGCTCTTGCTCCAAGCTAAGAAGCAATTTGACAATCATCTCATCGAAGAAGGATTTTTCGGGCAGGAAATCAATCACACCACCTACAACTTGGCGCGCATGAACATGTTTCTCCACGCCATCAACTACGACAAGTTTCACATCGCCCTTGGCGACACCCTCCTGCGCCCAGAGTTTCGCCGCGATCGTCCCTTCGATGCCATCGTCTCCAACCCTCCCTATTCCGTGAAGTGGGTGGGCAAAGACGATCCCACCCTCATCAACGACGACCGCTTTGCACCAGCTGGCGTGCTCGCTCCCAAAAGCAATGCCGACTTTGCCTTCGTCCTCCACGCCCTTGACTATCTCTCTGCCAAGGGTCGTGCAGCCATCGTCTGTTTCCCTGGCATCTTCTATCGCAGTGGTGCGGAACAGAAATCCGTAAATACCTCGTCGATCAGAACTATGTGGAGACCGTCATCGCCCTCCCTGGCGGATTGTTCTACGGCACGTCCATTGCCACCAACATCCTCGTGCTCTCCAAGCACAAGCGCGACACCCGCGTGCAGTTCATCGACGCCTCCTCTGCCGATTTCTACCAAAAGGCGACCAACAACAACGTCCTCACCGATGCTCATCTCGACAAGATTTTCACTCTCTTTGCCGATGAGGTGGAGGAAAAGCACGTGTCGCACTTTGCCACCTTTGAAGACATCGTGGCTGCCGACTACAATCTCTCCGTCAGCACCTACGTGGAAGCGCGCGACACCCGAGAGAAAATTGACATCGACCAACTCGAGAACCGCCTCACCGAAGTCGTAGCTCGCATCACCACCTTGCGCACTGAACTCGACGACATTGTCAAAACCCTCCGTTCGGCATAGCGGCATGAGATGGCTGCGTTTCCCCACCCTCCTTGGGCAGCAAGGCGAACTCCCTGTTGCGCAGTGGCTCACCTCTTCGAGCGAAAAGCATTGATTCTAAATAAAAATAAACATGTATTGCTGTTTGCAGTGAAAAGTAACAACCTATAGAGGTTGTAATTGAGGAATACAACTCCAGGGAGTTGTGACATAAAGCATAAAAAAGATAAAAATGAAAGGCGTGATTACAGCAGATGTAGTAGGTTCTACTCAAATAAAAAAAGAGGAACAGGGTGAATTGCCTAAGCTTATCAATGATTTGATAAGAGAGATAGAGCAGTCCTGTTCTAAACTTCAAGTGCAAATCACTCGAGGAGATAGTTTTCAAGTGCTGGTGGAAGAGGCGGAAAAAGCACCTCTTGTAGCACTTCTGCTTCGAGCTGGCTTTAGGAAATCCTCACTTCAGTCTGGTAATAAACAGCTGGATGTACGAATGTCGGTAGGTATAGGAGAAGTATCTTATCTTGATGAACAAGTTGCTCAATCCAATGGAGAAGCTTTTGTGCTGTCTGGACGCGGCTTTGACAAATTATCTAAGCTACAAAGATTAAATGTGCAGACTTCTTCCGAAGCTATTAATGCGGAGTTACGAGTAGAAACAGCTTTTGTTGATGATATAGTGTCAAATTGGACGCCTTTACATAGTGAAACTATGTATCAAGCATTGCTCACTAATGCAAGCCAAGGTGAATTGGCTAAAAAAGCAGAGACTTCTCAGCAAAACATAGGGAAGCGACTGGATTATGCTAAAGAGAAATTAGTGAGAATGTACTTAGAGCGAGTTTCATTTTTAATCCTTAGTGAACAAAACAAGCGAAAAAACTAACGGTAATAATCAAATTGCGAAAACTATGGATGCTTTCTTGATAGTGCGTTTACTTCTTGCCCATGTTGTAGGAGATTTCCTATTACAGTGTAAAACCATGTGTGCAGGAAAACAAGAACTAAAAACTCGTAAGGGTTGGTGCTTTCAGTTTTGGCACGCTTTCATTCACACCGTGACAGTATATGTGTTTATTGCTCAATGGACTTGCTGGCTATTGCCCTTGTTTATTGGAGTTACTCACTTCCTTACTGATGTGGGAAAAGCTTATCTTGAGATGAAGCAGAGCGCAGTGATACCAATGAGGGACAAATCAGAAGAAGATAAAACTCCAATCATTAATAGTAAAAAGCTTTTACTATTTTGGGGTGACCAACTCTTCCATCTTGTTTTCTTGGCAATTGCCTACTTCGGGCTATTGGGGAAATGGCAGGTGACACTCCCAAACATAAATGGGTTGGTGGTGAGTATCTATGCCTTGACCTACCTCTTGATGCTATCTCCATCAGCTGTGTTCATAAGGATTTTCTGCAGTGGATTTGAAGCATCAAAAGACAAAAAAAGTCTACCTCTGGGTGGTATGTATATCGGATATTTAGAGCGCATCATGATTGTATCTTTCATCTTGGGCGGATGGATGGAAGGAATTGGCTATTTGCTGGCTGCAAAATCAGTGTTTCGTTTTGGAGAATTAAGGAACAACAAGGAACTCATGCACACTGAATATATATTGCTCGGCACTTTTTTGAGTTTTACTATAGCGGTTGTTGTAGGGTTAGTTGCTAAGTGGGCGCTTGCAGTGCTAATCATTTGATGAGAAGGCGAACTCCCTGCTGCGCAGTGGCTCACCTCTTCGAGCAAAAAGTATAAACTCTGAATAAAAGTAAATATGTATTGCGGTTTGTAGTGAAAAGTAACAACCTCTGGAGGTTGTAATTGAGGAATACAACTCCAGGGAGTTGTGACATAAAGCATAAAAAGTGCAATCAATGAGTGTGGCACGAGGGAAAGCCACGGATTTCAGTTGCGTAACAACGAAAAATATAACGATGAAAGGTGCAAATTTCTTAGAAAAACTGCTCGATAATCAGCCAGTGGAATGGAAGAAGTTAGGGGAGGTGTTCATTACTCGCAATGGATATACCCCTTCAAAGAGCAACCCAGAGTATTGGGAAGGTGGAACAATTCCTTGGTATCGTATGGAGGACATCAGAGAGAACGGAAGAATCTTAAGCGATGCCTTGCAGCATATTACGCCTAAAGGTGTTAAGGGAAACGGACTTTTCAAAGCTAATTCTATTATACTAGCGACCTCTGCGACAATAGGTGAACACGCTTTGATAACAACGGAAGCACTGGCTAATCAACGTTTTACGAATTTTGAAGTAAAAGAAGATTTCAAAGATAAACTTTTTCCCAAGTTCATTTTCTACTATTTCTACATAATAGACGATTGGTGTAAGAAGAATATCTATGTAGGTAATTTCCCATCTGTAGATGTATTGCAATTAAAGAAACTAGATTTCCCCATTCCCCCTCTTTCCGTTCAATCTCGTATCGTGGAGATATTGGATAAATTCACTTCGCTGGAAGCGGAGCTGGAAGCGGAGCTGGAACTACGCAAGAAGCAATACGCCTACTACCGCGAGCAACTTCTTAACTTCTCTTACCCCCCCCCCAGTGAGATTAACGTAGTTTACAGAAAACTTGGGGAGGTGTGTGATTTTCAAAATGGCTTTGCATTTAAAAGTTCCTTATTTAAGGAGAAAGGTCTACCAATAATACGAATTACTAATATATCTGGAGGGAGAGTTACTGATGAAGATTATAAGTACTTTGACGCTTCAGATTATTCTCAAAGAGTAGAGGAGTATAAAGTCGTCAAAGGTGACATACTTGTTGGTATGTCTGGTTCAATCAAAATTGGCTGGTACGATAATGAAAATCCTGCTTATTTGAATCAGCGTGTAGGTCGTTTTATTCCTAAAACAGAAATCATAAATAAAAGATTTCTATATCATTATCTGCGTCTACAAGAAACAAATTTGTATTTAATGGCAGGAGGTGGAATACAACCAAACCTAAGTTCTAGAGACATACAGGAAAAGTTACAAATCCCCCTTCCCCCTCTCTCGGAGCAAGCTCGAATTGTGGAGATTCTCGACAAGTTCGACACTTTGACCAACTCCATTTCAGAAGGATTGCCCCTAGAAATACAACTTCGCAAGCAACAATACGAATACTACCGAGAGCAGTTGCTTGCTTTTCCTCATTCTTAACCAGCCCGAGCCACTCCGTGGCGAGCATAAAAGGGTCTGCGACCCTCTAACGTCTAATGTCTATTCCCCCTCTAACGTCTAATGTCTAATATCTATACCCCCACCGCACCGCTCAATGATCCGATTGTCGAGAGCAATCATTTCATCGTGCTCAACGAATATGTGAGAGCCCGAGATCTCAGAGAGCCCGCAGCGGGCTACCAAAGCGAGAAAGATCTCGAGGACGACCTCATTTGCGACCTCCAAACCTTGGGCTACGAGTATCTCCCACAGCTCAACAACCCCGAGGCACTCCTCAGCAACGCGCGCACGCAACTCGAAAAACTCAACAATCTCACCTTCACCGACTCAGAGTGGGAGCGATTTCTCGTGGAGTATCTCGACAAACCCGGGACGCCCACCATCGAACAAACCCGAAGAGTGCAGGTCAATCACATCTGCGACTTCAAATTCGACGACGGACATTTGCAAAACGTCTATCTCGTGGACAAAGACAATGTGCGCCGCAACCGCCTGCAAGTCATCCACCAGTTTGAGCAAAAAGGCACCGTGGCAAATCGCTACGATGTGACGATATTGGTCAACGGTATCCCCATGGTGCAAGTGGAATTGAAAAAACGTGGCGTCAACATCCGCGAAGCCTTCTATCAGGTGCACCGCTACAGCAAAGAGAGTTTCAATGCCGACCGCTCCCTCTTCAAATATCTACAAATCTTTGTCATCTCCAACGGCACCGACACGCGCTATTTTGCCAACACCACCAAGCGCAACAAAGACTCCTTTGACTTCACCATGAACTGGGCACTGGAGGACAACTCGCCCATCAAGGATTTGCAAGATTTCACTGCCACCTTCTTTCAGCAAAACACCCTCCTCCAAGTTCTCTTGCGTTACACTGTGCTCGATGTGTCCGACCATCTGCTCATCATGCGCCCCTATCAGATCGCTGCCACCGAGCGCATCCTTTGGAAGGTGCGTTCTGCTACATGAACAAGGTGAAGAGCGGACCCCAATCGGGCGGCTATGTGTGGCACACCACCGGCAGCGGTAAGACGCTGACGAGCTTCAAGGCAGCGCGACTAGCCACCCAACTTGACTTCGTGGACAAGGTGTTTTTCGTGGTAGACCGCAAAGACCTCGACTATCAGACCATGAAGGAGTATCAGCGTTTTCAGCGCGACAGTGTGAATGGCAGCATCGACACCCGAGCCTTGCGCGACAACTTGGAGAAGCAGGACAACAAGATTGTGGTGACCACACTGCAAAAGCTCAACATCCTGCTCAAGAAGGAGAGTGCGCTGCCCATCTATCGCAAGCATTGTGTCTTCATCTTCGATGAGTGCCACCGCTCACAGTTTGGCGAAGCGCAAAAGAACCTCCAAAAACGCTTCAGCCACTACTATCAGTTTGGCTTCACCGGCACACCCATTTTCGCCGAAAATGCCCTCCAAGAGGGAGAAACCACGGCAGCCGTGTTTGGTGCGCTCCTCCACAGCTACAAAATCACCGATGCCATCCGCGATGACAAGGTGCTCAAATTCAAAGTGGACTACAATGAGGTGCGCCCAGTGCCGGTGCTCTTCCCTCCTTGCGATGCGATGACAGCGCTGCCCACGGCAGCTGCTCCCGAAGGTACCAGCGAGAATGTGGGAGAGGGTTCAAAAAACGTTGGAGATTTTCCGAAAAACGTTGGAGAAGATTCCCCAAACGATGGACTTTTTGCTGCCGAAGCAGCCACCTCGGGCGTGCCAGCCTATCGCATGGCAGAGCGTGTGGACGACTTTGAAAAGCTCTCCAATGCCGATGTGCAAGCCGCACTGATGCACCCTCGTCGCATTGCCGAAATCTCTGCCTACATCCTCAAGAATTTCAAAAATAAGACCCATCGCATGGTGTCGGGAGTGCAGGGATTCAATGCCATGCTGGCGGTGAGTAGTGTGAAGGCTGCCCGTCTCTACTATCACGAGCTGCAACGACAGATGACCGCGCAAGGCATGAATCTGCGCATTGCCACCATCTTCAGTTTTGCACCCAACGAAGAGCAGAGTGGCAAGGGCGACATCGTGGACGAAACGTTCAATCCCAACGAGATGGATGCCTCTGCCAAGGAGTTTCTCATGCAGGCTATCAAGGACTACAACCTTATGTTTGGCACCAGCTTCACTATTGATAGCGAGGGATTTCAAAACTACTATCGCGATCTCTGCCGACGTCTCAAACACGATGCCAAAAGCCAGAAAGACCTAAAGGAAGCGCACTGCCCTTGGTGGGAAGAGCGCGTGGATTTGGTCATCGTGGTGGGCGTACTCCTCACTGGCTTTGATGCGCCAGGCATGAACACCCTCTTTGTCGACAAGAATTTGCGCTACCACGGTTTGATACAAGCCTTCTCACGCACCAATCGCATCTACGACGGCACGAAGACGTTTGGCAACATCGTTTGCTTCCGCGACTTGGAAAATGCCACAAAAGAGGCGCTCCGTCTCTTTGGTAAGAACCAGACGGAAGACCCTGTGACCACCGTGCTCGAACGTGGCTACGAGGATTTCCTCAAGGGCTATGACGATGAGCGCGGACACCACCACAAGGGCTATGTGGAAGTGGTGCAGCAGTTGGAGGAGCAATTTCCCGACCCCACAAATCTGGTGGAGGAGCAGGACAAGCGCGCCTTTGCTCACCTCTTCGGGCAGTATCTGCGACTGGAAAATGTGTTGCAAAACTTCGATGAGTTTGTGCAGTTGCGCGAGTTGCACGAGTCGATTCCCGCAGGCGATGCCAAGGCGCTGGAGGAATTTCAACAGACCAACGGCATCTCTGACGAAAAACTCGAGGAGATGCAAGCCACTATGTTGCTCTCCACGCGCAAAGTGCAGGACTGCACGAGTGTCTATCACGACATCCGCGAGTGGATCAAGCGAAAGCGCCAGGATGCGAAGCAGTCTTCGCTCAAGGTGGACTGGGACAATGTGGTGTTTGAAGTGGATTTGCTCCGCTCACAGGAAATCAATCTGGACTACATCTTGCATCTGATCTACGACTACCACAAGATGCACAGCGAGAAGGCGGCTCTGATCGAGGAGGTGCGCCGTGTGATCCGCGCCAGTCTGGGACAGCGCGCCAAGGAGAGCTTGATTGTGGACTTCATCGAGTGCACGGATCTCGACTCCATCGCAGAGCGCGAGGACATCATCCCAGCGTTCTATGAGTTTGCGCAGCAACGCCGCGACGAAGAGCGCGATCAGCTCATTGCCGAAGAGAGTTTGCGCCCCGAAGCTGCGCACCACTTCATCGACTTCTCCCTCCGCCGTGGCTATGCCTCTAATCAGGGCACGGACTTAGATGAGATTTTGCCTTTCAAGGTTTCGCCTCTCGACCGCAATTCTCGCGCTAAGCGCAACTCGGTGTTTGAGCGCATCTCTGCCTTTTGTGGAGAAATTCACGGGCGTCTAGCGGAGAAAGCGTACGAACGCTAATAGCGTTTGTTGCTTTGAAAATCTTTCTTGTTATATAGTTGTTTCCCCTGCATCTGTGCCTCTGTCTTTGACGGCGTTGCGATGCAGGGGTTTTTATTTTTGTGGACAATCCCAGTAGTGCATTGTGTTGTTGTTAGGCTACTTCTATGTGTATTTGATTTCAATCCCTTGATTTCATCCTTCCTTTTTCTCGCCATCGGCATAACTCGAGCAAGCTCGGTTCTGCTCATTTGGCTTAACGAAAACG
>BNJS01003098.1_pt1 | contig 55639 bp, 77 predicted proteins | sample 8540461 | NCBI WGS metagenome assembly BNJS01 (sample SAMD00202454, study PRJDB9452) | human saliva metagenome | isolation source: human saliva | place: Japan
TATATATGTTTTATATTGTCTAAAGCCTCTGCCTGAGGAGATATCTCAACCGTGCCTCCTCACTGCTTTCTTCTAGACCTCGCTACTTTCTTCAGACTCGCTGCTTTCCTTGCTTTTTAGGCTCTTCATCATCTCTCTTCTAAAGTCTCTTCCACGCCTGTTCATTACTTGTAATTTAATTAGTTGTGTTACCCGAATACGCTGCCTCCTATAAAAGCACTGCTTAGGCAAGACATCACCGCAATTTTTGCTGCTCCTAGCTGCCAATTCCGGCTGCAAGTGCCCTGATTCCTTTTGTTGTGGCTACTTTGGCTTGCTGTTGTTTTCGACTCCTGTTGCTCTGCTGCTGAGGCTGTAGTCGCTGTACCTGCGCCCCTACTTGCAGTTCCTCCCACATGCCTGTTGTCCCTGTTGCCGCTGTCCTCCCAGAAGCGTAGCTTGCAGCTGCTCCGGCTGCTGTCTTGGAAGTTTCAGTTGCTGTTTGTGCGATATCTCCTGCTGTTTTGATAGTTGCCCCGGTCGCTGAGTTTTTTGCACATTTCCGGTAGGGGCTTTTAAGAACATCTCACATTCGGTGAGAGTTCAGGGCATAATTTTTAGACTGTTCTATTAGTACATACCAGAATGGGAACGGTGCATCACCGTAGAGCTTGGTTCCGTTCTTCCCAAGTTCGATCACCTTCGCCCCCATTTTTATCACGTCCGTATTTTAATCTGCTTTTACAGCACTTTCGGATGCTCCCATGGCAGCAGCTACTTTTTACTGACATCCCATCATAATAATACATACCTATAGCCGCTCTTTGATCTTCCGGCAAATTGTCAATGATTTCGTATGTTTTACCGTTTCCTGCTGGTCTATAAACTTTTCGAATATTTCTCTCTCTATCATCCCCTATTTGCTCTTCAAATTTCACATCCTGATCTTTCATCAGTGTTAAGCTTCAACAGCAAGGGTTTCTTTCGCTTCGAGCCAGTCCCTGCTGCATTGGCAGCGATTTGCTTGACCCATGGCAGGAATTTATCATCACCCTTGAAACTGTCTAAATGTGCAAATGCCTTCATATAAGCATCCTGCAAATATATCAAAATACTGCATCCTCATCTTTGATCATAGACTTTACCGTATAGAAAACCTGTGTATAAGTCTTTTCATAAAGAACTGTAATGGCATCCCGGTCACCTGTCTTTGCCCTTTTTACAAACTCTGAAAGCTCATTTTCCGTTTTTGTTTGAGTCTCTTTTCCACACAAGAAACAAAAAGTCTGATCCATCTTGAATTCTTCTTACCGCAATAACTACAATACATCTTGACTATCTCCTAATCCACTCGTCTGATATTTATTAGTACTTCTTCTTTGCGTTTCTGAATCACTGGAAAAAGACTCACTACCGACCGCACAATCCATTTGATAATATCATCAAGCATGCCTTTACCCTTTCTTTTTACCTTGTACTTATATAACGATTGACAAATGGAGTCAGTTGCATTTTTTGAAAGTTTTTATTTTTTTCACACTTAACTTATTTACTGTGTATCAATATTTATTTTGTGCAAATAGTATAGTCTGCTAGTAGTTTTAGGACACGCCCCTAAATCATACAGTTGTTATTATGACCCTTTGCCGGCTTCAGGCACATATATCTACACCATAAGTTTTCTAGGTCGCAAGTCTTTCTCAAACTATATCTTACTCCTTATTTTTATCCCCCTGCTCTAAACTCCTTATCCTCCGAGTTTAATACCAGTACATGTAAATGTATACTTTATTCTTTTTATCAGAATTTCCGTAAAGGCACCCTGTATACGGTATGCATTATCTCAAATTCTCTCCGTTTTCACAGAGTACTATTTTTCAGGTCCTACATAACCTCGTCACAGATATTTACCTGACCTATAAACTCTAAGTACCTTTTCATTTTAGGCTCTTGGTAGCTTCCTGGGTCTGAGCTTTGCACCATACTTCCATTATCAAGGTAGATAATTCTGTCTGCCAGCCTCGAAAGCCTCTTCCTGATCGCGGGTTACAAAATAGTACTTATGGCAAATTCTTTTTGTATACTTCTTATTTCATTTCTCATACTCTGCCTTAACTTAGCATCTATATTACTTAAAGGCTCGTCACAAAAAGCAGCTTAGGGCTCTTTACTATAAGACTTCTGGCAAGAGCCACTTTGCTGTCTCCTCCGGAAAGCTCGGATATCTTCTTGATTCCAAAACCTGAAAGCTTGATAATATCAAGAAATTCCTCCGCCTTTTCTAATCTTTCCTTCTTCTTGATTCCCTTAAACTTAAGCCCATAGGCAATATTTTCAATTACGGACATATGATGGAAAAGTCCGTAGGACTGAAACACTGTAGACACTTCTCTGTCCTGCATCCTTGTCGCTTATCTTCTCCCCGTCAAGTATATATGCTTCCTTTATCAATCCTGTAAAAACCGCTTTCTATAGCTTTTTAGTATAGTACTTTACCTGAGCCTCGATGCACCCAAAAGGCACAAAAGCTCCCCCTCATCCATAGTAATAATCAATATCTTCTATAATACGCCACTGGCGTAACTTTAGAAAGACCCTTAATCTCAAGATACATACAAAACTCTTTTCTTCTATACGAACAACTTTAAGATTTGAATAAAAAGTCGCTGCCACACCTCCCCTCACCTTCCTTTGTCAACATAAACAATTATAAATATATCTTACGCTCCACTAATCTTTTGTAACAGTTGCGTGCAGGAAAATAAAAACCCTTATAATTCACCCTTTTAGCGGTTAACCCTTTTGACAAAGCGAGGTACAAATTCCACAGACGAGGACTGTTCGAGTAAAGCTCGCCACGGAGTAGGCGAGCACACGAGTTCCGCAGTCTGTGTGAATTTGTCGAAGCTTTGAGAAAGGGTTGAGAGTATGATTGAATTATACGGAGCTTTTTATAAGCACACTGTTTAGTGCTACCAACTTCCCAGCAAATCACATTTACCCCCACACAAACCACCATTATCACCAGTGCCAGCACTGAGCCTACCCCATACTTACCGCTTTGTATCGCATCAAACATTAAAAGTGTCAGCACCTTCTGCCCCTGGATATACAAGCGAAGATAATCGAGCCTCATGGTAGTCATGGTAGTGGTAAATGGCACTGGCAAAGGACATAAAAAGATAGTCCCTTACTTAGCGGCAGCACCAAGTCCTTAAGCTCATCTATCCTTGAGCCTCCAAGGTCTCTCATCGCACTGAGTGCCTCCATGTCAATCACATCTCCATAGCGGAATTTCCCATTTTTGTCGAAAAACGGTAAATCTGTTTAAAAAGTACATTTAACACTACTATCGCCGAAGTTCCCCACTAGTAAAAGAGCGACTTTGTTAAACTTAATATGTATCCCAAGCCGAAAAATGTACCTGAATTATATAAGGAAAGCTTTGTCGTCATATCAAGGAATTTTGCTATGTGAAGTTTTTCTTATCTGCATATAATAAGCTATCATAAGCTCCCTATGATACTTCCCTAAAGCCGCTGAAATAAAAGCTGTATACTATACTTTAGCAGGTCTCATCAAGATAGACAAGGCTTTCTTTGATATTTTTAGGTACAAATATCATATTTCCTTTCATGGGAATGTAAAGGCGAGAGTATCAGCGAAGCGTATTGCAAGCCCATCCACAGAATAAAAATAGTGCCAGTATTTTTATAAAACGATAACAAAGCTGCTCTTTTTTACATCCGACTCTGCCTGAGCTTATCCTATGTGGTGGCAGTTTGCATATTTTTAAGGCTCTTTTTGATAACAAATACCAAAAAGTGCCGGAATAAACATTATTATGTTAAGGCTTGCCGCCTTATGTAAGTTTCCTTCGGCAATAACGGCAAAATAACTTTCTGTCGTAAGCTACATTGAACCTGCCACCTATTATGGCAGGCGTTCCGAAGTCCGATATGCTTTTTAGAAAAACTTAATATAAATGCAGCCTTGATGCCGGAACTCATATTCGGAATCAGTATATCTTACTAATATCATTAGTCCTGCCCCTAGACTTTAGCACTGTCTCATCATATATCTCGGAATATTTTTAATCACCCGTATATAAGTAAAGATGCCAATGAAAACTCACTGAGCAGTTGTGATAAATACTATGCCCTCTACATACCGTAAGGCTGTATGGACAGATGCAGTAACCTGTAACTTATAAGTCCCTCTTCCGAATAGACTGATATATGAGAGCGCTTACAAAGGGTGGACTTATCATGGCTCAATATCAAAAAGTATGTTTATTTCTTATAAATTCTCTATATACAGATAAATCGCCACAGCTGCTTATAAATGACTGTGAGACTTGCTGTGATTATACTTAGTTTTAATGTATTTATTAAAAGTTTTGTGTTTTTAATGATTATTCTTTCCAAGCTCGCCAACATTAAAAGCACTCTTTATATACAAACGCTTCTGAACATGAAAACGGCATAAGTATAAATATACCTACCGATACCGTAAGTGTCAGTATTATCAATATATCCATAAACTTATGCCATTTTCTTATATTCATCTTATACCTGCTTATTCTTCTATCTTACCTTCCGCAATCTTTATGAACTCTGCGAGTATTCTCTCTCTGTCAGTTCCGAATGTGCTTAAATCTTCCTTGATAAGCTTATCCTTTGAAGTCCAAGCTCCAAGCCCTTTACTCCCTGGCTTAACTATCTGAGCGCTGTCCTTACCGTCAAGTTCAGCTATCATCTCTTGAGCCTCTGTAGTAAGCATAAAGTCTACAAATGCCTTTGCAACATCTGTATTATCACTGCCCTTAAATATAGCTACACCTTCCGGTACCCATGGAATAGCGTCTTCCGGATATACTACAGTAAGTCCGCTCTCCTGGGCTGCACTCAAAGGCTGACTCTATCCACAGGGATAATCACCTATAGCAAATTCACCTGCCTGAGTCTTCTTTCTTGAGGATCCTTACCTCTCTTACCGTAGAAGGCTATATTTGCATTTAACTTCTTTATATACTCCCAACCGGCTTCTTCACCGTACTGGTCTAAAAGTCCCTTTACTACTGCATAGTTAGTACCTGACACTGCCGGATTACTCATGATTATCTCGCCCTGATACTTACTGTCTGCAAGCTCTTCCCAGGTTTTCGGTACTGTGAGTGATTTTTCTTCGATAACACTGTTGTTTACTAAAAATCCTGCAACGGTTATACCCTTTGCTATCCATGCTCCGTCTGCGTCCTTATACTCGTCTGCTATATCTTCTGAATTAGGAGACTTGTATAACTCAAGCAATCCGTCATCCTTAGCTGCCATAAATGCATCAAGACCGCCTCCGAACCATACATCCGCCATAGGCTTGCCTTCAGCCTTAGCTCTTGAAATAACCTCACCGCTTGACATTGAAAGGAACTCTACCTTAGCACCTGTCTTATTGGTAAACTCATCAAATAGGGTCTTGTACTTGTCACTGGTAGCTACTACATTAAGTGTTCTGCCGCTAAAATCAACCTTTGCAGTCTCTGCTGTGGTTTCCAGCACTTGTCTGCTCACTGTTTGAGGCTTCGTAGCAGAAGTCTCTCGCCGCTGTGGTAGCGTTTGTGTTAGAGCTGCAGGCCGTCAGTGCCATAACAGATGCACAGGCTAAAAACAATAAACTTTTCTTCATAACTCCTCCTCTGAATCATACATTATGTGATTTACATATTGCATAAAACTAATTGTTTTTGTTAAATCGACCTAATGTAGCGTATCGTTGATATCCGGCTTTATTACTGCTTTGTCAATAGATTGCAACATAAATATATACTAAAGAGATTTGAGATTTTACTCTGCTATTACTGATATTAATTAAATATCAACGATATACTCATACCGGTACATCGTCTCAAATAAGTATACCAAATAACTTGCCTCTTTCCTGATTGCATACATCAACAATCCTCAGCGTAACCGCACCACACCTATTTTTGATGTATACAGCCAAATATTAATCGTTTTGCTATACTTTATTTTCAAAACGACGCACTAGTGTGCTGTATCGTTGATATTTAGTCTTATTATTACTTTGTTAATAAATTGCAGCAGAAATATAATAAAGAAATTTGAAAGTTACTATACTATTTCTGATATTAATTAAATGTCAATGATACACTACACTCAGTAACCTGCTATCAGCACACAGATTCTAATTCCTACAATTTTGCCCTCATCGCCCAAAACCGCTGTACTACCCTCAATAATATTTAAACTGATTACTGTTTTACATATTCTACAGTGTTAAAATACCTGCAGTACAGCTAAATATAAATGATGTCGGTACAGCTGGATAACCCGATTTTAACTTACACAGTTTCTTGAAAAAGAAAAATCTGTTCTTGCCTCAGCACTTTCGTGTGATTTGGAACAGGTTGCTGCTCGCGAGTTATATCGGCAGCTAAAGTATGTAAATTTGTAGTCGACTTATTTCAAACGACTCTCATTATATCATAGAAAGTTACATAGGTAAACCGATTTTAATATACATATAATCTCAGAATAGAATCGTTACAGTTCAACTCAGATCATCTCATCTTCGTCAAAAACTAAAAATATTTAATTTTTATCTATAAATTAGACGAAGATGAATTCCTGTGAGTTTTCGATAGATATATATGCATAATATACACCTTAAAGCAAGCTTTCATTTGCATATATTATACATATATATCTAACTGCCTGAACTGTAACCTCAGAATTAAATACCTACTTTGGCTTCTCATGATATTTTTAAGGTCTTAAATATAGACTTTTATGATAATTGAAATAAACCTGTGTTCTGTAAAAGTTGGATGAAGTTAAAAACCCGTTATTAAAGTGAGTTGAAAATTTCCGCAGTCTGTAGAAGAAAGTCGAAAACTTTATTAACAGTACTGCGAGTATAATTAAAATAGGGAGTATTTCTGTCTAATTGTTGCCGTACAATCGTTTATGACTACTGTTTATGTTATTAACCTCCCTATAAACATCAATATTCTGATACCAGTATCTCTCCATCTTCATATCTCGGCAAGAAAGACATCCTTAATATTCTTATGTCCTTGTTTTTCAAGCGTTTCATAGCCAAGCCTCATCTTTTTCCTATGATTTCCAAAACATCTTTTTGTACCTGACCGTCCGTTATAATTGGGAATTTAGGATTTTGCTCACCGTATTTTACTATTATAAATTGCCCGTTTTGCTCCAAAATAGCTCTTTTAATCTCACGCACATAGTGGACGTTATTTGCTCTTAACTTAAATGCCACATCATGTGCATTAAGCCCCGCCTTTCACACTTTTCCACTAATAAGTTTACCTTGGTTTACTATGAGCATAGTGGACCGCGCATCAAGCATCTTCTTGGCAAACATATTGTTGGTCTTGATCCACTTAAGTACAAGAATCAAAATACACCATATGATAAGAATAAGACTGTACTGTAATACGGAAATACTGCTGTTATATATAGGTCCTCCCATAATTCCACCGAGTACATAGTTTTGTATCTGATCGCTGGCTGAGTGGGAGCAAGATTTCCTCCGCTTATATTTATAACTATTGCAAGTGATAATAATCCTATAGTAAGTTTAATCGCCACATCTATATAAAAACTTGCATAATACTACCTCTATTAAAGAAATACTTGAACTCATCAAATTAATCGGTTCAAGTACATAATCGCTGTCATTTATCAATATAACTCTGTAAAAAAAGCCGTTTACATTTATCAAAGGCTCTCCCTTCATTAAGGTGGTATTAATATACACATCCTTTGCCTCTACATGAAGCCCCTGTGCTATATGCTCCACCGATTTTAATACTGCATTTGACTGTTTACTGGTATTTTCCAGGTCTATGGCTTTATTAAGCTGCAAAAGCCCCAAAAAAACTATACAAAATAGGGCAATGTGCTAACTCTCTGTATCTGGTATCTCTTTTATTTCTGTAATAACGTACCAGACTGAATATTAAAACTGCAAAAACTATACCTAAAATAAGCAAATGTATTTTGTCCATAGTGATATTCCTTCGGACAAGATATTCATAGGAATAGAACTTCATAGCTGCAAACCTTCCTTTCAGAAATTTTCCTTCATATATCCACCGCAAGCACATAAATACTCCAGGTAATGAACTATACTTTATTGCTTTATATTACTAAAATTTCCTACACTTTTAAAGCGTAATCAATATTTAACTTTTAATATTACTCACTATTTCAGTTTTTGGAAGTTTGAGTTATCGGCTTCTCAAAATCTTTTGTCAATAATAGTTATACCTTTTAAGATATTTTGAAATCTCTATAACAGAATCTTCATCAACAAAAGCTCTACGACTATTGTTATATGGAAACATTAAGTAAACCTTTTTCCATTTGCTTGATATAAATGTTACAACAATGCTTATTGGATAATATAATAAAAATATCCCGCGCAAGTACAAAGTCAAGAACCTGTACCTGCGAGATATTTTCATTTATGCTGTAGGAATTATGATTGCTTATTTTTCCGATAAGCCCTACTTTAAATTACAATCAATATAGTCGATGCGACTGGATTCGAACCAGCGACCTCTGCGTCCCGGAACGCGCACTCTCCCCAAGCTGAGCCACGCATCGTCAGTTAATATACTAACACACTTTTTAAAAAATGGTAGAGTTTTTGTATAATTATTTTTAGTGAGTGAAGTGAAAAGTTTATTTTCACTGTGAAGGCAAAAGTGAATTTTTAGTCTTACACCTATTTTTCACTTCCTAAAAAGTTGCATTTAGTATTACACTTTACTTATCCTGACAACCTAAAAACAGATATTATAGGAGTATATCTAAAGAATTTGGACATTTTAACTTTCAGCCAATCCTACTTAAAGTATCAGAAAATAACTCCTAATTGTTTTTTATTGTAATATCAATAAAACTTATTTACCTATTTTATTTACAAAAATAACAAACTTTAATGTATGATAATGAAGTAGTTATTACATTTGGTTATGTTGCAATACAAATTTATTTATATAAGATGAATCTGAGTACGGCTACTTTAGACAAATACCTAGGGTCACATAGTGTGTAAACTGCCTGAATAAAGACCTGTATATATAGCAACTTGTCGGTTCTATAAAGCAGGAAAACCATCCACTTTAGACAATGGCAGTACAGTGACAAATTGTATTAAGGTAGGCTCGACAAAATCATTATTGTATATACAACGGTTTTTGCAACATTACAATTAATTACAGAGAATATAAAGGAGAAAAATAATTAATGAGAAAAACGAAATTGCAATTAGTAGGTGCAATGTTGCTTTCTTTGTTGTCTTTTGGCAGCAACTCCGGTATCATCGCATACATTGATTACAAGTTATGCAGCAGGTAGTGAGGTATCTTACCAACTTGATATCACACCGACAGTTACAACAAATGTGAATACTCATATCAGCGACAAAATTCAAGATGCATTAAACACCAATAATGTGGTTACTGTAGTAGGAAATGCTACATTGACAGATACTCAACTCTGACAATTCTATAAATATCAACATACCGCAAGGTAAGAAAGTAATCTGGAAAGCTACAATTAATAATGAGGCTTATAGCCATTCTGCAATATCACTTGTATCTACTGCTACTTCTGAATCTCGAAATTGCTGATGGTGCATTACTAACTTCAAGGGTCGTCCGGCTTTAACTTCCTCACCTAGCAGTCGTGTAAATATTACAATTACAGGCGGTGATATTTATATATCTTCTCATAGCCAGGATCATGGACTTGTGTTAACCGGATATGGCAATTTTGATATGAGAGGAGGTCGTATAATAAGTTATTCATCTGAACAAGCTTTACATATTCTTCCTACTCCCGATGGAAATACTACAGTCAATATACATGGAGGAGTGATTTTTGCAAAAGGTGCTAACAACACTGTTAACATAAATGATCTTAATGGTAACTCTGCTATCTATATACCGGCAATAGGACATCCGCCTGTAGTAAATATAGATGCAAATAAAACAGCTATCATTACTTGGGATCAAGATGCATACAACGCTATTACCCCATTAATACGCTATGCAGGCGGTGGCTATGACAATAGGCATCTTGCGGTTTATCCGGGCTCTTCTATCCGTGTATTTTGGTCTGCAAGTAACAGCGGATATGCAGCTGTAAGCTATGTAAAACCAAACGGTGAAAGAGATATGGTTGATAATATACCTACCGTAGCTGATGATATCAATTTCCTACTCTTCCCACCAATGTAGTATATGATAAAACAGCAAAGGGTGTTGATAACTTTGTGCATGACACTGTAGATGCAATCAATTTTGAGTATACGGGAGTCAATGATACACATTACCCTACAAGTCTTGCAAAGCCTGTAAATGCTGGAGAATATAAAGTTACTACCACTTTATCTGAGACCTATGGTGAGCTTAATGTATCATTAGGGAATATTAAAAATCAATAAAAGGGCGGTTACTGTTAAGGTGCCAAATCAAACTATAGATAAAGGCAGTGCACTTCCTCCACTTCCACAAAGCTTTACAGACTTTACAGTTGAAGGATTGGCAAATGGAGACGGCAATCAGGATGCACTTTCATCTGTACCGACATTTTCATGGGGCACAGACGGACAACATGCAGGAACTTTTGCTGTAAGAACTGCTACACCTATAGCTTATACAGATAATTATACCACAGCAGCTAATGCTATTACAGGTGTACTTACAGTAGTTGATAATACTAATCCGGGTACCAACTCTAAGTAATCCGGGTGCTAAACCCAAGTAATCCGGGTACCAACCCAAGCAATCCGGGCACTAATCCAAGTAATCCGGGTACTAATCCAAGTAATCCGGCACCAACCCAAGCAATCCGGGTACTAACCCAAGTAATCCGGGCACCAATCCAAGTAACCCCGGTACCAACCCAAGCAATCCGGGCACTAATCCAAGTAATCCGGGCACTAATCCAAGTAATCCGGGTACCAACCCTGGTAATCCGGGTACCAAACTCCAAAGGCTACCCCAAGTAATCCTGATAAACAAGATACTCCAAACAAGCTCTAATAATAATTCGTCAGGAAATGGAGGTTCAGGTAGGTCAGGTGGCTCAGGTAGATCAGGTGGCTCAGGTAGATCAGGTGGCTCAGGCTCTTCCGGCGGAAAAAAAGCTAAGGCTGTAACAAAGCCTGCAAATGGTGATTGGATGCAGGATTCAAAGGGTTGGTGGTATAAACAACATGACGGCTCATACCCGAAGAATACATGGCTACAGCTAAGTTATAATAATAAGAGCAACTGGTATTACTTTGATGAGCAAGGTTATATGCAAACAGGCTGGAAACTTGTAAACGGAAAATGGTATTACATGTATGAAAATACAGAAGGCGGCAACACAAAGGGAGCCATGGCTGCAAGTACAACAATCAACGGTTATCGTGTAGATGCAAGCGGTGCGTGGATACAGTAAATATATAAGATTAATTGAAATAATGCTACCGCAATCCCACCGGCTTTAGACGGTGGGTTAAGGTAGTATAAGAAAAAACAATAGGGCAGGGACTGCCCGAATTAACGCCTGTGGAGATAGTAGGTTGCGAGGTCAGCGAAGCAGGAAGCCCATAGGATTTAGACTATGGGTAGTTCACGTTATTGATATTTTAAAGATATTATCAACTTAAAGAATAAAATATTTAAAATACGAATTTCATATTAATATTAAAAAGTGGGATAAACCCTTGTGTAATCAAGAGTTTATCCCACCTTTTTACACATAACTCAATCCGACAGTGCAATATAGTTTAAAATACAAAGAAAATTTCTGTTAAAAATATGTCTAGTGTAGTGTATCGTTGATATCTAGCCTTATTACTAATTTGTCAATAGATTGTAACAAATACATAATAAAGGAATTTGAGATTTACTCTACTATATACAGATATTAATTAAATATCAATGATACACTACATTAGTGCAGTACTGATGTTTCAAAAAGCCTGCTTCCGGTACCGCACTTTTTTAACTTCCCTATTATCAAACCTTACCTTACAAATACCCTAACAGTCCCCTACTTTTTACCCCACTCTTTTTTAAACATCATCATAAAACCCACAAAAAAGAAAGAGCATACAGACTATCATAGACTTTTCCTTAAATATATCTATGCAAATATTTCCAAGCACAGCCCCTATTATAAAGCAAAGTATTATAAAATAATAAAGTCCCGCCTTTCTCAGATGTGTTTTGCTTTTTTCTTTAAAGAAACTATATAGGTTCTCCGTTCCACTTCTTAAGTTTCCTATGCACATGGTAGTAGCTATTCCGTTGCCATGTATTTTCCTGAAGCTTTCCACCTGCATACCGCAAGCCATAGAGGTTATGGAGTTGGCTATTATATTGTATTCTTGTGGGATAAAAACACACTTAAAAGCAGAGATATTTCTATAAGCGGGTATACTGCCTCCAGTGGTAAAAAGAGTTTTTATTGTTGAAAATCTTTATTTATTATATATCTTACTGTATCGGATATAAATATTCCCAATGTAAATGCAAGCACAGGCATTATGTATTTAAAAGCCGATTTTATGTCACCTTCTGTAAGTTTTATACCCAGTAAAAGCATGTTTCCGGTTTGAGCATTTGCGAATACCTTCCCTCTGCACAGGTAAGAGTAGGCATCCATAAATCCTCCTGCAAGTGCCAAAAATATTCCTAATTCAATCGTTTCCGATGTCTGTCTTTTAACTCTCTCGTTCAATTTGATTCCCCTTAAAATCATACTTTATATGGGATATATTTTATCACCTTTATCTGCCAATGCAAGGTTGCACGCATTTACATACTTACTTTGGAGTATCACATGTTCAGTATTTGTAACTATCTTAAGTCTCTTTTTCATATTTACATTACTACTTTTAAAAAGTACCACTCAGTCAGTAACTATCACTATACTAGGTAGTGTATCACTGACATTTAATTAATATCAGCAATAGTATAGTAACTTCAGATTTGTTTTATTATGTATCTGCTACAATCTATTAACAAAGTGGTAATCAGTTTCTGACATCAACGATACAGGACACTAGTTATATCAAGTAGGTATCTTCTTCACTTACTATATCAAGTTCTTGTAGTACGTCTTTAGAAATATCTCTTAAATCATCTTTTGTCCACTCTATGTTCTTTATTTCCTATTCTATTTCCTAATCCGTCATATATATAATTCTTTGCTTTTCCTGAAAAACTGTAACTTAAAACTCAAGCCTCATCTAAGGTATCTATACTCATAACCTCTTATAAGCTCTCCTCCACTTAAGACAGACTTTAAGTTCCTCTTTTATCATACTCATATCTTTTGCGAGGAGAAAACACTTTTTTCTTCTATAAAATATATATTACATCCTTTTATTTTATTAAGTTCTATAAAAATCTCATATACTTTAACAAATCATAAGTTTTGGATTTTCAAAATCGCTTTTTAATATTCTTATCCTCAATAAGTATAGCTATTCCAGATATCCACATTTCATCATCATCTCATCATGCTCCACAGTAGTCTTTCTACATAGGGCAACAAATCATTTTTATTGTAAGACACCAATAATGAAACAGTATACTCAAATGTAGGCCAATTTGCATCTTGTAATAGTTCTATTAAAAATGGTATATACTCTAATTTTCTAGTGTAACCTCATCCTTTCTATAATATATAGAATATTGAACCATGAAAACTTACTTTTTGTATCTCAAAGGATTAAAATAAGTTTCTGTATTATTTTTCTTCTTTTCTAATAATAATGCTAATTTGTCTAGTTTTTCCCCAGATATATTCTCGTTAATGTAAATATTATATTCATATTTTTAATTAAGTTATCAATCAATTTTGACATTACATGGTTCTCCATTATCTCTTATAGATATTGATGCTAATATTTTTGTTAAGTAGTATGGATTCCTCTTTGCTGTTGGCCTGCTATTAATCCATCTCCCATCATCTCCAAAGGATTTACAGGTCTTACAGAAACATGATTTGTTTATCTATAACTGCCGTTAATACTCCTGTTGCATTTATTGCCTCTATAGTTGTAATAGTATACTCCGTTGCTGCTGGAACTTCTCAAACCTCATAAGACAATCCTGTATGTAAATCTATGGGTCTAGGAGTTAAATTAGTTGCATTTCACTTCTACGTCTATATATAACTGTTTCATTAGGTCTTTTTGTTGTTACTTGTTCTAATGCAATTACACTAGTGTAATGTATCATTGATATCTAACTTTATTACTACTTGGTCAATAGATTGTAACACATATAGTCAAAGATAATTAAGAGCTACTCTGCTATTGCTTTATATTAATTAAATATCAATGATACACTACACTAGATTTCTTTTCATACATGTACATTGTTGCTCGGTATAATTAATTAATATCGATAATAGTAGAGTAAATTCGGGGTTTATTTATTATGCATCTGTTATAATCTATTAACAAAGCAGTAATAAGACCGGATATCAATGATATATTACATCATGCTATAAAAAGCAGCCTCTTTAGTATACAAACTCAGTCCTCTTCATCTAATGATTGAGGCAATGTAATCCGCAGCGGAAAATGCTTTTATATTTATTTTTATATTTTATAATTCTACTGTATCCAAAAACATTCTAGTGCGCTGGCAGACTTTATAAGCTCTTCTTTTTCAGTATCACTTAGCTTAATAGGAACAACCTTTCAACTCCTTCTCTCCTACTATAGCCGGAATGCTGAGAGCTACATTCTCTATGCCATATTCACCTTTTTGTATGGATGATACCGGCAGTATTGACTTCTCATCCCTTATTATAGCTTCACAGATACGCCTTACAGACATTGCGATTCCGTAATAAGTTGCATGCTTTTTCTCTATTATTTCATAGGCACTGTTTTGACCTCTTCCAATATTTTTCTCATGGACTCTTCATGTTTTAAAATAACCCCTCATCTCACAAAAAGTCGTTAAGCGGTATACCTGATACATTAGCACTGCTCCATGCCGCCATCTCACTGTCTCCATGCTCTCCCATAATAAAAAGCATGAACGCTTCTGTTATCTACATCAAGATGCTCCCCAAGCAAATATTTAAGTCTGGCAGAGTCAAGTACCGTACCTGAGCCGAACACACGACCTTGTGGAAGTTTACTTAACTTGGCTGCAACATAGGTTAATATATCCACCGGATTTGCAACAATTAACAGTATTCCATTGAAATCCTGCTTTGCTATCTTAGGTATGATTGATTTAAATATTTCCACATTCTTCTTCACCAGATCCAGTCTTGTCTCTCCGGGCTTTTGACCTGCACCTGCCGTTACTATAACAATTGCTGCATCCGCTATATCCTCATAGCTTCCTGCATATATTTTCATAGGCTTTGCAAATGGAAGCCCATGACTTATATCAAGTGCCCTCACCCTCTGCCCTATTTATATCTGCATCTATTAACACCATTTCTGAAAAAGTCCGCTTTGCATAAGAGCAAAGGCAGAACTTGAACCTACAAAACCACAACCTATAATTGCCACTTTCCTATCATTTACCTTTGACATACTTTTGTCCTTTCCTAAAACAACTGCTGCTGTAATAATTGCAGCAGTCAACATAGTGTATAGTATTGCTGATAATCCGATCTTATTGCTACTTTGTTAATAGGTTGCAACAAGTATATAATAAAGAGGATTGATATTACTCTACTATTTATGATATTAATTAAATATCAATGATCATTACAATAGTTTACCTTTCTATTATATACCTTTTTCAGGTGATAGTAAAAATATATCCGCTACTTTATTAATAACATACAGCTGTTAACCCTATAATTTTTCACCTCTCTTCTTAAGTGCTGAACTACCTCCTGCTCAAACCAGGGTTTTTAGCCTGCCATATAATATTTCTGGGGAAGGATGTACTATAGGAAAGAAACTTGGCAAACTATTCCTTATAAGCGGATACGGTTTCAGTCAAGGTCTTTTTCTTATGCCCCGCAAGGTAATAATTCTGTGCATAGCTTCCTACCAGTATACTCAGACTTATATTTTTATAATGCGAGTATTCTCTCATGCCACTTTTGCAAATCCTTTCTTGGAGGCAAATCACCTGCTTTTTCCCTTGCCGGGATAATAAAAGTCCATAGGTACTATGCGCCTATTAAACCCGGAGTTATAAAAAGATATCCTCATCTCATACCCATCCAAGCCCTAAGCCTTTACCACTCTGGTCGTCCCAACATTCTACTGGCTTTCCATAGCTTTTTACTCCCGGAGCCTGACCTACTATAAGCATACGTGAGTTTTCCTCTATATGAAATAAAGGCTTTTTGCCCTGTTTAGTAAATTCAAGGTTCTGTTCGTCAGACATAATTTCTAATTTTTCAATAAATTCATTCATATAGACTCCTATGTTTGTTGAGGTAAATAATTTATTTTTAATAATCCCTCGATAAGTGTAATAGACACATTCTATATTTAATTTAAGTATAGCATACAGCATATAAAAATCCACGCCTTATACAAATAAAAGAAGTACAGGAGAGTTTTCAAAAATCAATATTATTTTTAGAATAAGAACAAACTTTGTAATTTAGTTTTTAATATTTTATCATTTTTATTAAGAAAGTATTGACTATATATATATATAATGGTTTACATAAATTATAAATACATAATAAAGGAGAGTAGCACCATGAGCATGACAACTTATCAGATTAAACTTAAAGACAGACAAACAGGTAAAATTACAACTGTTAAAATCACAGCAAAACGGAAATGAAGCCAAAGCTATAGCTATGAGGAGAGTATGGCAGAGCCTATGAGGTTATAGGCTAAATATTAAACAATAGACAGCAACGGACCGAAGATCCTAATCAAATCTCCGGTCCGTTTATTTTTAATCAACTATATATTGATATCTTTATGCACTTATCAAAACTCTACTCAATATATATAATCCACTCAAAGTCAGAGCACTGGCTCTACGTGAACTACCCACAGTCTAAAGCCCATGGGCTTCCTGCTTCGCTGACCTCGCAACCTACTATCTCCACAGGCGTTAATCTGGGCAGTCCTGCCCTATTGTTTTTCTATACTACTTTAACCCACCGTCTAAAGCCGGTGGGATTGCGGTAGCATTATTTCAAAAATCCTGATACAGATTTATAGTATAGTCCTTTACTCCCACTACCTTACCGTCTCTAAGATAAACTCGGTATTCTCTTACTCCAGTCGCAAGAAAAGCTCACATGAGAATCTCATGCTTAAGTCTCCTAAAAAGCTCTGCTGTGATTACTTCCATCACCGTCTTTTCCTAGTATGGTTACCTCATCTCCTATCTTAGCATCAGGTATATCACTTACATCTACCATAAACTGATCCATACATACTCTTCCGGTGATGGGGGCTTTTTTACCATGTACAAGTATATAGCCTTTATTACTTAAAGTTCTTGGATATCCGTCTCCGTATCCGAAAGATATGGTAGCTATCTTTTTCTTCTCAGGCAGTGTGTAGGTTGCACCGTAGCCTATGGTCTCGCCCTTGTCAACTTCTTTTATATGAGTGATCATAGACTTAATAGTCATAACTTGCTTAAGTTCAACACCTTCCATGTCCATGTCATTATCCGGCTTGATTCCATAAAGCACTATTCCGGCTCTTACCATATCAAGTGAAGAACCTATATTTCTTACAGAACCGGCTGAGTTGGAGATATGCCTTATCTTTGGCTCTACTCCCTCTTTCTTAAGAAGCCCTATAAATTTTTCAAGTCTTTCAAACTGTTTTTAATGCACAACTCCCTGTCAGGGGCATCCGCTTTGTACATATGGCTGAATACTCCTCAACTTCTAAGCCTTCAAGTTTTGATATTTCCTTTACTTCTTTTGCAGCTTCCTCATCATATCTGCAACCTATTCTGTTCATTCCGGTATCAACCGCTATGTGTACATAAGCTTTTCTGTTTTGTGCCACAGCCTCTTTTGATATAGCCATTGCCTGCTCCATGGTAAATATAGTTGCTCTTACTTCATGCTTAACTATATCTCCATAATCAAACTCAGGTACAGGTCCCAGTATAAGTATTGGCTTGTATATATTATGATAATATAAATTAAGTGCCTCGGCAGTAGTTGCCACTGCTATAAAGTCCACATATTCCTGTAATGCCAAAGCTACCGGTACATCTCCGTGCCCGTAAGCATCAGCCTTTACCACTCCGGTAAGTTTTACCCCTTTGGTACATTGTCTCTTATAGCCTTAATATTATGTACTACCGCATCCAAATCCACCAAAGCCTTGGCTCTTTTATACCTCTCCATAAGATTTTCTCCTTTATCGTCATTTTCTTGATATACCTGACACGCATTAGGGTGCTGTATTAAATACAACACCCTTTAAGCAAAACTTTATTCATACACCCTGTCTACATATTTACTGGTAAATGCTGCAAGTAAAGCACCGTAGCTAAGTCTGAACTTAACTGTATCTCCCAATTTATAATCTTTATCTGAATGTGTCAGGTTAACTATTGTGTGGTCTGAACTTGCACCAAGTACTTTAATTTTCTCATCTACAGGCATAAGTCCGTCAAGTACCATATCCTGTCTGCCAAATCCCAGTATACCTCTCTTTGCTATACCCTCATCATCATAATGCGGTACCTGTCCGAAAGCATCAACTCCTATTTTCACCCATAGGGTAAGTAGGCTTATTCTTTATCTCTACAAGCTGTCCCTCAAGAAGCACAGCATCATTTGCCGTACCTTCTACTCTGTTGCCGTAAGCAGTCTCATTACCGAGGATAAATGCCTCTCCTATTCTAAGACTTGTAATTCCCTAGGAAGCCTCCCTCACCTATAAGATATATTGAGCTTGAGTTTCCTCCTGAGATCATAGGAAGCTTGAACCAAGCTTAGCCTCTATCTTCTCAGCTATTTTAACAAGTCTTGAGAGATTATCATTTTTAGGGATTATAGCACCGTAGCAGGTAAGGTTCACACCTACACCGTGAAGGTCTCATATTCTTAGTGAATTGATTTCTTCTGGCAACCTTAAGTATCTCCTCTTCATTTTCGTAGAAAATACCCTCTTAAGTCGCCAAGGTCAACCATAAGTACCACTTTATGAGTCTTACCCCTGCTTTTGAGCCTCTTTATCCATCTTTCTTATGGTCTCTATCTCTGAGTTAAGGCTTATATCCGCATATTTTATGACTTCTTCTATCTCGCAGTCCTGCATGATTCTAAGCAGGAGTTTTTAACGGGTAAGTCCGCATATGACTTAATATTGGCAATTCTTGCATCTGCAAGAAAGTCAACACCCTCATCAACCACAGTTTCAATGATTTTTCTGGTTTGCAGTAAATGATTTGGGTTACTATGCCCATCTCAGTCCCGCCTTGCTTGTAAGTGCTCTCATGGCTCTTAGCATTCTGTCTGATTTTTCTAAATTAATTACCAGCCCTCGGATACATCTTCTTTCTCCTCTCTCTTCGGAAGTTTTATTCTAAGACTCTTTTGCCAATAGTTTGAGTGCAGCTTCCTCATGTGCCTTTGACAGTACTCCCAAAGATGCCATGATATAACTCATTTTCCACTAAGATCTCAGCCTCAGGTGTGGATATAGTTTCATACCCGATTCATTATCCATAGCTATCTTTCTCATGATCTCAACTCTGTTAGGCAGTCTGGTAAGTGCTCCACCTGTTCCTATTATATATTTAACCTGTGAAAGATCCTTACCCTCCGCAAGGCTGCTTCTTCCTGAAGGTCCGTATACATATCTTATCCTTCCGGCATGACGCTCAACTCGCCTTTAAGCACCGCTCAAGTGTCAGTCTTTCAACAAATTTAATTTCATCTTCATTCTTAGGTATGGCTTTATACTCTGCCATAACCTTGTCTATATCTATATTAAGCTCTTCTTTTAATTTATCTTTTCCTATTGTGGAAACTATATTGGGCATATTTACATATACACCGAGGTCGCCCTCAACAGTTCTTTTTGCAACCGGCTCCGGATGCACTGAGTATTCTTGATATTTCATCAGACTCATAGTTACGGAGTGTAAGTCGGTAGTTGCACCGCCTACATCAAGTACTATTAAGTCTCCCAAATATTGATACAAAAAGCTTTGCTGCTTCCATAACCGCTCCAGGTGTAGGAATTATCGGTCCGTTTACCATATCTCTTACATGTTCCATTCCGGGAGCATGGATTATATGATCTTCAAATGCATCCTGTATGACTCTTCTGCTGGGCTCTACATTAAGTCTCATCTATCTTAGGATATACATTATCTACTATATAAAGTCTTTGGCTTGCATGTTTTTCTTCAAATATTAATTGAATTCTTCTTGATTTTCTACATTACCCGCATATATTATAGGTATATTTAAGCCTAGGTCGCTGATAAGCTCCGCATTGTGAAGTGCAGTTTCTCTCTCTCCGTAGTCCACTCCTCCGGCTATCAATATAATATTAGGTCTTATTTCTTGGATTCTTTTTAAATCAGTTCTTCTAAGCTTTCCTGCAGTTACTTGATGTATTATAGCTCCGGCACCCAGTGCCGCTTCCTTTGCCGCCTTAGCCGTCATATCGTATACCAGACCGTGTACGGTCATCTTAAGCCCTGCTGGCAGCACTTGAAGTTGCAGAGCATTTCAACATATTCTATCTTATCAACTCCCAAATTCTTAACCAAATCGTCAATTGCTCCCTGAAGACCAATCCTCACATCTCCATCAAGTACCGAGGTAGGAGCCTGTCCCTGACCCACAAATTGCGGGTCAGAGCCGGCTATACCGTTGAAAGCATTAACGACGGTAGTAGTTGAGCCTATTTCAGCCACTAATACGTCTATTTTCATAAGTTTTCTCTTGCTTTCCTTATATTAATTAATTTATTTGTTTTGTTCCATTTCTTTTCTCTTCTTAACAAGGAAGGTAGCTACGTGCACACCTTTGATCCTCTTCCGAATCCTGCGTCTACACCCTGCTTTACAGCTATTTCAGGTGTAACCTGTGTACCGCCTGCAACTATCATTACCTTATCACGAATACCCTTCTCTACCGCAAGCTCATGAATACGCTTCATGTTCTTATAGTGGATATCATCATGAGAGATTATAGTTGAGGCAAGTATTGCATCCGCATTAAGCTCTATAGCAGCATCAACAAGTTTTTCTACAGGTACTGAAGTTCCGAGATAATGTACTTCTATACCGTACTTCTCTATACCGCCGTGCTTAATATCAAGTATCTCTCTAAGTCCTACTGAGTGCTCGTCCTCACCTACTGTAGCTCCTACTATTCTCATAGGCTTAGCCTCTATCTCAGCTCTGATGTCCGCATCTGAAAGTACTTCAGGCTCCGGTGGGATAACAAGGTCGTTGATGTCTACCGTAAAGTCTACACGACCCTTGATCTCTATTCTGGTACCCTCAGCCGGCTGCATGATCTCTCTTGAAATAACTTCAGGCTCTTGGAGATTCATCTTCTTAGCGATCTCAAGTCCTGCGAATTCCGCAACTCTTCTTGAAGCAGGTAAGAACATGGTAAGGAGTACTGTACCGTCTCCCATCCACTCAACCTCAGGCTTGATTTTAGAAGACTTTCTAAGCTCTTCTGTCTCCTTAAGACGAACATTTACATTGTCATTCTCATCAAGCTCATCTATAAAGATGATCTTATCCGGATCTTCAAATGTACATCCGCCGATAAGTGCGGCAGGATTTTCAATAGCTGCCGGATCATACTGTGCTACATTGTTATATCCGAAGTGTGCGGTTACAGGAGCGAAGTAATCTTCATCTCTTTCATAAACAGTACCTGCACCTACTCCACCTTCTATCTTTCTTGCTATACCGTCTCCGTTACGCTCCGGATAGTTTCCTGAGTCTACGAAGAAACCGTCCTGAACAGCATTGAAGAAACCGCCGATTTCCTTGATCTCTTCAAGGAAGAGTACCGCTCTTTCCTTAATATCTCTTACTCTTTCACGAAGTACGCCGTCTTTCTTAAGCTCTACCATTTCCATCAAGCCGTCCATACCTACAAATACTTGCTTTGCGGTATCAAGAGCCTCTATGTTGTTGATATGCCATGGAACGTTTCTACCCTCGTCAGGTGTGATGGTTGACTGGATATCAGCACTTGTAAGCTTAGATGTAAGTATATTAAGTACGTGTGTTACTGTTGCCTCTCTTACAGATGACTCCATATATTTTGTATTCATCTGTGCTCTCATTCTATATCTGTGGAAGAACTCTCTAAGTGCCACTGCGTATGGCAGGTCAAGATATAAACAAGGTGCAGGAGGCGCTGTAGGAGGAACTGTTGACAAGCAGATGTTGCCCGGGTTCATACCTACTTTTTCAGAGAACATTGAGTTAAGTGCGTGCTGAACCATAAGCTCAGGCATAACCTTCCATGCTTCTCTTGCTGTAGCATTGGCATTGTGTGCACCGTCTATCTGTGCCACATCCGCCCATGTTAAAATCTTCTTTGATTCGCAAGCGTCTACGAAAGAACGAATCATATTTATATTTCTGTAAAGCACGTTATACTGAGCATCCTGATGGGCTCCGTTTATACCCTCTTCTGCGAACATAACCGCTACGTCGGGTCCTGCAACTCCCGATACATAAGAGTGGTAATTTATTGGACGACCTACCTCTTCTTCTATTAAGTCAAGTGCTTTTCTTTGTGCTCTTACTTGTTTTCTTGTTATAGGCACACCACCGATACCCTGTGGAGTTCCTTCGATAAGTCCGTCAAAGTGTGACTGACCTGCTGTTCTGATAACCATGATATGGTCTGCACTATGCCATGCCGCCATTCTCATACGGCGGATATCATCTTCAAATCTACCTGAAGCTATCTCTGTTGTAATTACAGGTTGTGGCTGCGGATCGATACTTTCAAAAATATTTTGGTGATGGAAGCGAACTGATTGCTTAAGCGGTTGTGATAAGTCATGGAATACAAAAGGTCCCTGCTTTTTCTCCGCTACTTGACTTTTCTCCATGTCCAGCCACGTCTTTTTAGGTCTGTAAGATTCCAGATCCTTTAATATCCTCTTCTATATTTATCTTCTCATTTTGGAGTTAATTTTTCCCTATACTAATTGTCCCCTTGAATAAATCTGCGGCTTCCTGCCACATTTTTCCGTCTGCAAGTGCAACTCCGGCTTCTCTTACGCTGATATTCTTAGACTTTTGCCAGCTTATACACTACATGACCTGCTCCCTTACCCATAAGTCCTCTGTCGATTACTCCTGTCTACGATAGCCTTTAGCCTCTATAGATGAAAATCCCATTCTTAAGAGAACAGATCTTTCAATTTGCTGGTGAAGTATTCTTTCTTCCCAGCTCCAAGGGGATCTCACAATATCACTTTGCTAAAGACCAGAATCTCTCATAAAGCTCCTGATCACTTAATTTAGCAAGATGAGCTCTTCTCTCATTAAAATCATCTGCACGTTTCTCTGCCATAGTTTAAATGTGTCTCCTTCCATTTTAGACTATACATTATATACTTCCAAAAACTTATCCTAAGCTAAAGTACAATATGTATCATTATATTATTACCTCAGCTTTCAGATCGTTATTTAAACACGACTTCTTTATGTTATGCTTAAATAACGATCCGAAAAACTGAGTATTTTATTATATACTAAAAATTTACCTCGTGTATAGTTTCTTAAATAATTTCCTACTTTCGCCAATTTCTTACAAGTATTTAAGTTTAGCCTAAGCTTGCCCTCTACGTTTTTCCTAAACCTATACCGAAAAATCAACGACCTTAGGTAATCAGCTCTTGATCAATACACTAAAACAACAAATTTCTCCTTAATCTGTATGCCTTACAAGTAACTTTTTAATCTTTTTAAGTGCCAAAAAGTCGCTTTTGAGACACTTATGACAAATATTTTTCTTTGCTCGATAAGTTCGTATTTAATCTGCTTGAATCTACTATATCAAGCTTTATATTAAATCCAAGCTGACTTTTTATTGCTTTTTATTATCCATGTACCTGTAGAACACATATTTTTAATAGGAACTACAAGTTATAAGTTTTTATTATACTGTCTTAATCTGTTAGTAAAAGACAGAGCAAGTTTATTTGTGCTGTTATATTTCGACACAAAATGTAATAAAAAATATTTTTATACCATACCTTATTATTTTTTCCTAATTCTGCAAGTGCAGCCTTAACGAATTCTACATCACTATTGGTCCTTCTGCCAAATACTTGATATCTTCTTCGTTAGGAGTCTTTTGGGTGTTCTCAAGAGCGTTCTTGATTAAAGACTTTCTAAGCTTTGTAAGATCCAAATCTCTTGCCTTTATAAGTCCCGGATTCTCAGGAAGTACTATTGTCTTACCCGGAACTTCTTCTTCCGGCTTTCCGAATACTACCTCTATACCGTTTTGCTTAGCAAATGAAAGCTGTGGTTGAACATGCTTACCTGCTCCGGTGTACTCTGTCTCCTGAACAACTATCAACTGATCCTGATCAAGCTCCTGTGCAAGTGAGAATGCAGCTGCAAGTGCTGTATTTCCTGCAGGTCCCTTTTCAATACCTTCAAGTGAAGCAAGTGCCTCTGTGATATAGAATACCTCACCTTGATTAATGGTTACATATCTGTCCATGTATCTTAAAGGTCTTGCTGCTGAACGTGGAACGTCTGAACGATCAGGCCATGTGGTAAACGGTATACCGAATCCTGTATGTCCTGTAGTAAATGACTTCTTGTTGAATTGCTCATCTGCAGCCATGTGAAGCCCCTTAAGGTTTACGCTCGCTCCTACTACCTTGGTCTTTGCTCCTGCCTTCTTAAGTCCTCTTGCAGTACCGGTTAAGTTACCGCCACCTGCATTGGTACATACTACAACATCCGGTTCCTTACCGAACTTATCTCTAAATTGTGTAGCAATCTCATAACCTAAGGTCTCAACACCTGCTATACCGAAAGGTGTATAAAGTGAAGCATTAAAATATCCGGTTTCTTCAAGAAGAAGAAGAAATTTATAGAAAAGCTCCGGTCCTACTGAAAGTTGCACAACTCTGCTCAAGTGCCTCGCACTTTCTTGCCTTTTCAACTATCTCAGGCTGTCCTACTCCCTTAGAGTCATAACATTCCTGAACTATGATACACTTAAGACCTTCCATTGCTGCCTGTGAAGCAACAGCTGCACCGTAGTTTCCGCTGGTAGCTGCTATAACGCCCTTGTAGCCAAGCTTCTTAGCATGGTACACAGCATTAGCTGCACGTCTTGCCTTAAATGATCCTGAGTGGGTTGGCAGCTTCAGTCCTTTATAGAAAATTCTTGCTCCCCTTTCCTTCAGGGTGCATATTTTTCTTGCAAGTGCTGTAAAGGTTCTTAAGCTCAAGTACAGGAGTATTTCCTACTCCGGTTGAGTATTGAATCTTTTGCATTTCTTCAAGAGTATAACCTGTTTCATGCATCATTCTCTCATAATCCAAAAGCTATAGAACCGCTTTCAAACTGACTGTAATCAATTCCTACTGCAGACTTCATTATCTCCGGTCTTCTGCTCATGACCGCCTTGTAGCTGTTATCTTTACTCATTACCTGTCACCTCCGAAAAGAACATCTCTTACCTGCTCATTGATTTTTAGAAGCTCGGCACAAATACTCGAAATCATGCTTAATATGGATTTGCCTCTAGTAAAGTACCTTCTCAGTTCTTTTGTTAAAGTAGTAATCTCTACCTCATCACCTACATTGGCATCTGCATTAAGATATCCCTTTACCCACATTTCAAGAGGAACCTTCTAGTATCATCCGGTACCTGTGGTGCTCTCTCGTCAGGGCTTAATATATTACGATGAATAATTACCCATTCTCCTTTTTAACCATGTCTCCTCCTTACATTCATTTAAAAGTCGCTGCAAAATCTGTTGTAAAAACAGTATTTTGCAACAGCTTATAATTTATTTTTATAAGCATTTAGATACTCATGCAAGAATATACTTCACAGCTTATACTTATACTAACTTTTTAATTTACGATCTTACTTTACAACCTTCTTGTCTTCATGAATAAGTGCTCTCATGTCGCCCATGATTGCTCTTGGAACCGGAAGATCTATCATAGTCTTTAATCCAGGCTCAGCATTGATAGTCTGTGGTATCATGTTTACGCACATAGCTATAGTACCGATTCCTCCCGGAACCTCAGGACTGTTTACCATATTAACATTTGGAGTACCCTTGATGATTACATAGTCTCCGGTCTGAACTCCAACCTGCTCCGGCTCTATCTGCTGTGGGTGATCCATCTCTACCTTAAGTTCTCCGTCAACATATCCGAAGCCCTTCATAGCACAACCTGCTACATCACCTGCCTTAGCAAATCCGTATGGAGATTTACGATCAACATCGGTAACTATCGGCCCATAGACTGAGTTACAGGAGCTGAAAGTTCCCAGCCTATAGCATCTGTAATCATTCTGATAGACTCATGGAAACCTACGTGTCCTGAAAGTCTACCGGTCTTAACGCCTTCTTTGAACTCGTCAACAGTTATACCTATACCTTGCTCATGCATAACTACAGGGCCGAATGGAGAAAGTGAGTTTACACGTCTTGAAACTATATGATCAACTTCCTCGCAGCAGCCTGTCATAAGAACTACTAAAAGATCCATTATAAGACCGGGATTGATACCTGTACCGAGTACTGTAACGCCGTTTTCTTTAGCAAGTCTGTCTATTTCTTTTGCAAGTTCAGGAGACTGAGCCTGTGGATATGCCATCTCTTCAGCTGAAGAAACAACATTAATCTTATTCTCGATTATTCTCTTGATTCTTGGGAATGCTTCCTTGTGAAGGAATCTGCACAAAGTACTACGTCAGCTGCCTTCTCCTTTAAAAGCCTCGTCCTCTGACTGTATAAGTACATCAGGTCTATCTCCTCTTTCTGTCTTGATAAAGTCATACATACTCTTACCAAGCTTAGCGCCTCTACCTATAACACCAACAATATCCACTCCCTTTTTCTTAAGAAGCATATCGGCCATACCGCCTCCCATAGCTCCCAGACCCCAAATAATTACCTTAACGTTTTGCATACAATCCTCCTTGTGTATTATTAAATTATTGTTGTTAATCATTATAGCAAAAATATATATACATAACCCCTTTTTTATATATTTTTTTATATTCTTTTGAATATACCTTTTTATGAATATTTTATTTTTATATATTTTATATTTTCGATAATATATTGCATATAATAGGAAAAGCTTTTATTTATTTTAGATAGTATTATTTAGTTTATAATTTATAAAAAGCCGCTAAACACTGTCATTTTGGATTATTTATACAGTTTTAATCCTATTATAGATATCTCTGTAATTATTTAGATTGTTAAAATTTGTACTAACTTTATTAAATTTGTTCTTGTAAATTTGTAAATTTTTAGCTATAATAATATCACAGGTATTTTTAAGCTATTTTATAATTTCTAAACAAAGCTTTAACTTTTAAAATTACCGTTAAAAACATCAGGAGGTATATAGTTTAATATTTGTAACCCTACAACTTGGAATAAAAATCCGCAGCTTGAAGTTTTATTATCCATAGCTTTGGGGAGAAAATTTACACACTCCTTTTACTAAAAATTAAATATTTATAAAATGAACAATGATAAAGAGGAGGACAATGTCTCATGTCAGAAGAAAAAGAGAAGTCAGAAAAGCGAATTTAGTTGAAGCTCTAATCACTTTTCTAGGTCTTACTGTTGTTATGGCGGTATCTATCATAGTATTCCATGTAGATCCGCATGTTCCGATGTTTATAGGTGTTATTATAGCTACCTTGGTATCAGTCAAGATCGGCTATAAGTAATGGAAGATCCTGAACAGGCAATGATAGACGGTATAGGTAAGGCGATGCAGTCAGTACTTATACTTATGGTTATAGGTATGCTTATAGGTGTATGGATGGTATCAGGTGTAGTTCCGTCTATGATTTATTACGGACTTCAAATTATAAGCCCGAAAATTTTCCTTCCTGCAACTATGATTATATGTTCTATAACTTCATTAGCTACCGGAACTTCTTGGGGAACAGCCGGTACTATGGGTATCGCTCTTATGGGTATTGCTCAGGGACTTGGAATACCTGCACCTATAACAGCAGGTGCCGTACTTTCAGGTGCATATTTCGGAGATAAGATGTCTCCGCTTTCAGATACTACCAACCTTGCACCGGCTATGGCAGGCACTAACGTGTTCAGTCATGTTAAGTACTATGATGAAGCCTACTGTAATCACCTACATTATATCTATAGCTGCATTCTCTTTGTAGGTTGGCAGTTCGGTTCAGGTTCCACAGAAATGTCAAGTATAACAGAATTACAAAATGCAATTTCAGGTCAGTTTTTCTATAAGTCCTTTCCTTATGCTTCCACCGGTAATTGTTATCGTAGCTATAGCTATGAAGATACCGGCTATACCGGGAATTACCTTAGGTATTTTGATAGCTGCTGTAATGTCTCCTATTTTCCAAGGGCTTGACAAGGGTGGACTTGGACAGTATCTTGATGCGGCTATGAATGGTTGTGTGAAGTGAAACCGGTATAGAAGCTGTAGATGCACTCCTTTCAAAGGGCGGTCTTATGAACATGATGTTCTCAGTATCTATGACTATTATAGCCATGATGTTCGGTGGTGTTGTAGAGCACACCGGACAGATGGAAGTTATATTAAGGCAGCTTCTCAAACTTGTAAGAGGCAATGCAAGCCTTGTAGTTGCTACAGAGGCAACCTGTATCTTAAGTAACTGTACTATGCCTGAGCAGTATATTTCTATAGTTATTCCAGGGCGTATGTACGCTGCCGCTTACGAGAGCGTGAGCTTCATCCTAAGGATGCTTTCCAATGCACTCTGAGTCAGCCGGTACTGTATCAGGAGCTTTGATTCCGTGGAATACTGCGGTGTATATAGTCTCAAACTCTCGGTCTTCCGGTATGGGGTCCGGGTGGATACGGTCCATGGGCTGTATTTAACTACAGTATGATTATTATTAATATCATCTTTGCATTCCTTGGAATAAATCATCTAAAGATGACAGAGGAAGAAAAGAAGATCTTTGGCAGAAACCGGAAATGTTGCTTAAGATTTAAGTTTGTTTTAGAATTTTTGAATTTAATATAAGTTAAAAAGTTTTATGGTGACTGCCATAGACCTTGTTTATAATGGTATGGCTTTATATATTCTATGATATACTGAAATTGATACATTTCCGAAGTCTCATAGCGATTTCAGGAAAACTTATATCATATTTATATGTACTTTTGATAATAAGGGCAGACATATTTATACATTTGAAAATATTTCTAAAGAAGATAATGAACTTCTTCTGGAGATGAAACTGTAGTATTTTTCATGCAAAGGAACTCTTGATGATGTAAAGAAAGATATAAAAGACTTTCTACGATACATAGAGAATACCACTGCTGATTTGCCGCAAAGTGTCAATAAGAATGTAAAATATATTCAGGTGGAAGAGTCAAGAAAAGCAAGAAAATGAGGTGGAGCATATGACACTATTCCAAAGAGATAGGAAAATAGAGAACTCATGAAGATATGTGAAGAAGTACAAAGATTATAAAACTTTATAACATGATGTATGGATAAACACACACATATCTCTTCTAAAACTTAAACTTTCATAGAAACAGTGCACAATTGAAACCTATGAAAGCTTCCAAACTTCAAGTAACAACTTTATAATTTTAATTATTTGATACAAAATAAAACTTTAAAACAGTATTGTTTATTGCAGTTCTATCTATATAGCCCTAAAGCCACTTTGAATCTTCATCATGGGCAGAAACCGTCACAGTAGGTTCTGCCCATTTGCAATTCATTCATCTTATATGCTTTTTGATGTCTATAGAAAACTTGAAAAGTCTATTTCAAATCGTTAAAACACCTGTAACATCAGTTTCAATGTCAACTCAAAAATAGATATTCCAAAAGTAAAAATTGAAAGAAATACCTGTAGAATCAGTTTTAATATTGACAATTAAATACATTAAGCTCTTTTATTTCATCATATAAAAAGAATCATGCCAGTTGCAGTACCATTACCACCCTTCTATAATCAGCTCTGTAAGCACAACTCCCCGTATAAGCAACACGAGGTATAACTAAACAGCACGAAGGCTATTTTCACATATCAATTCTATCAACTGGATATCAGAGGCTCTATCTTCCTATCCACACCCTGTAAGGCATTTCTAGATTGCACAAAATTCCAAGCGCCCAGAAAAAGCGATGCTGCCATGGCTATGTAGAGTTTAGCATCTGCCATCAAACTTTATATCGTAAGAGCCTGATATAAATCTTTATAAGCGGAAATAGAGCAGGGTATATACGAATACTGGCGGAAATTATACTCTTTATATTGTGTTTATATTATCGCAAGTAGTACCTTTACTCGCCGACCTTTATCCTCACTCTTTATTAAGCTGGCTCCAAAGTTTTGTGATACAAAAAGTCGTCAATGCGGCTTACAGAGCGAGGACATAGGCATCATTAAATAAAGTTATCATTATTCTTCTGCCTCGTAGTCTCACAGCAGCTATAATAGCTACTCCTGCATACCGTTGACCGTCTGTCAGTCTGGAAGCACAATGTTCCTATAGACACCATAGATGAGCATAAATCCCATAGCAAAATCTCTTGTGTACTGAAATCTGCACACATAATAATTATACTTAAAACGTTTGGCTTTAGGTATGAGTATATCCGCTTTAATATACATATATACAATGCAAAGAAGTGCAGATATCAGTCGGTGTGATATAATCTGTAGCAATCGCAGCCCCTTTTATACCTGAATTGAACCTTGTAATAAATAAAATATCAAGACCCATATTTATAACGTGAAGCAATAAGAAGTATAAGTAGAGGGGTAAAGAGAATCTCTATAGCTCTTGGGCTTTATTACTGTCGCTGGACCAACTGTATGTAAAGATCATTATAATATAAATATATGAAGCCATGCCCTTCATCTATTATATTCTCGGAATATGCATGCTCAAGAAGCCCATAAAGCCAAACTCCTCCGACAAAAGCATAACTGCTAAAGACAAAAACACTTTCTATAACTATACTCTCCGGCTACAGCCTTCTTGATCTTCTCTCTGATCACCCACTGAAATGTCTTGCTACCACTATGCCCATACTCGTTTGCTATACCTTGGCCAAAAACCCACAATAAGTTCATAAATAGGAAATAGCAGCTGAAAGAATTGAAACCCAAAAATTACCGACAATAGTAGTATCCGCTGCATATAAAACTGCTGTGGAGCACTGCTTATAAGAATAGGCAAAAGGTAAGCAAAAGAACTTACAATAGGCGAACTCAACAAATCAATACTCTTCACTCTTTCATACTTTAGCTAAACCAACTTCCAAAAATTCAAAAACACAATATACATTTCTGCTTATTTATATTATAATCCACAGCGAGGGACAATCATCCACAAGATGGTTTGACCTATTGAAAATAAATGATAGAAATGTACCCACCCCTAGTTCAACGGCTGAGTTTTGAGGGGTGGTTTTTCTATCCTCATGGTTTCTAGTGTGGTATTGCTACCAAAATGTGCATAAAACCGCCTCGCTCACTAATGAAACTTTCCTTGTAGTCTCAATCTTTGTAGCGTTTAGACCTTTGATAGTGAGATACACATTTCATGACGAGGACTGTTTGAGCACAGTTCGCCACGGAGTAAGCGAACGTGCGAGTTCCGCAGTCTGTGAAAATTTGTCGAAGCTTTGACAAAGGTCTGCGAGTATGATTGAACTAAGGAGTCAGTTTCTCCCTTACAAGCAAGTATTCCCTCACACTACGCAGGCATCCACCTCTCGTAATCCTCATCCTCCATCGCCTCTACCGCTCCAAGCAAATAACCGTTCCCCACCTGAGAAAAGAAGTCGTGATTGCTTGTCCCCGTAGAGATTCCATTCATCACTATCGGATCGACATCATCCGCAGAGTCTGTAAAAAGCGACTCAAAACCTAAGTTTTGCAAAGCCTTATTGGCATTATATCTTATAAAGACCTTAACCTTTTCGCTCCAACCGAGCTTATCGTATATCTCCTGAGTAAACTTACTTTCATTGTTATAAAGCTCATACACTGTAGTATACACCAGTTTTTAAGCTCACTCTGTTTCCTCTTTTGAAAGTTTATTAAAAGCCTATTTGGAATTTATACCCTATAGTTCCATGTACGGACTCATCACGAAGAATAAGCTTTTTATTATCTCGGCTACATTTTACAATTTATTATTACCCAGATACCAAAGCGGAGCATAAAAGCCTGAGTAGAAAAAGGAAGGATTCAAGCATCTACGCAGCTTTTTTGCAAGGCAGTTCCGTTTATATATATATCGTTTTATCTGCCTTCCATTGCAAAAAGCTCGTTGGAATCTGACCCAGAAGCAAAAGATCTCATCTATTTCAGACTTGGTATTTTGAAAAGGTACTGAAAATAGATGAATAGCTTTTTGCGTGTACTGATTCCATAAACTGCTATATTAAGCACCGCTTCCTCATGCTTGGTAGTTACATCTTTTCTTATGGCTTCTATGCCGTTTTCAGATTGCAGGGTATCTAAAAAGAGTCAGTCCTCCGAATACCTTGGCTACCATATCCTGTTCTATAAGACTCAGTGTTCTCCAATCATCCAAATCGTTAGACAAAGGAATTCTTGTATCAAGCCAGAACTGCTCGGTAAGCTTTTCCCAAGTCATCTTATCTATCATATCCTCTATACTGTTCCAATTAATGGCTATATAATTATCCAAACCTTACCTCCAAGCTTATATAGAACAACTTTCGCAGGCATTGCTGCCTATTTCATCATTATTTTCCGTAAATGTACGCACATAGTATATTGACTTTATACCCTTTTTCCATGCATAGTTTCTAAGTATATTAAGATCCCTTGTCGTAAGCTTTGAAGTCCTGCCCTTCTTCCACTCATACAAGCCCTCTTTAATATCGGATCTCATAAAAAGAGTAAGACTCATGCCCTGATCTATGTGTTTTTGTGCTGCCGCATATACATCTATCATCTTGCGCATATCTATATCATAGGCTGACTTATAATACTGCATGGTATCATTGGACAGATAGGGAGCCGGATAATAGGTCTTGCCGGTTTTTTTCTCCTGCCTTTCTTCTATCAGTGCTATGATAGGATGCAGACTGGAGCTTGTTTCATTGATATAGCTTATGGAGCCTGTAGGAGCTATGGCAAGCCTGTTTTGATGATAAAGCCCGAATTCTTTTACTTCCTCCTTAAGCTCTTCCCAGTCCTTTCTGCTTGGTATATGTATATCGGCAAATAAATTTTCTTACCTTATCGGACTTTATATTAAAATCTTCTTTGATATAGGCATCAAAGTATTCACCTGTGGCATACTTTGAATTCTCAAAATTATTAAAACTTACACTTCTTTCTTTAGCTATCTTATTGCTTGCTTTTAATGAATAATAATTAAGCAGCCTAAAGTACATATCGGTAAATTCTATAGACTCTTCATCACCGTATTCCATTGCATTAAGCGCAAAAAAGGTATGCAGCCCCATAGCCCCCAGTCCTATGGTATGGGCGATATCATTGCCGTGCTTTACGGTAGGCACAGCCTCCACATCGGAATGATCGTTTACAAGGTAAGCGCGCTTACTGCAACTCTACAGACTTTCTCAAAAATCCGGAGACTTCATCATATTTACTATGTTGGTGGAGCCAAGGGTATACAGCTTATGTCGGTTCCGAGTTTCACATACTCCTGAGCATCATTAATTATAGAAGGAGTTTGCACCTGCATTATCTCGGAGCAAAGATTACTCATAATTATTTTACCCTCTACGGGGCTTAGGTTAGTTACCGTATCTATATTAACTATATAAGGGTAGCCTGATTCCTGCTGCAGCTTGCTTATTTCATTTTCCAAGTCCCTTGCCCTTATCTTTGACTTCTTTATATTAGGATTGTTTACCAGATTGTCGTACTCCTTTGTAATGTCTACATAGGCAAAGGGCATATTGTACTCCCTTTCCACATAGTAAGGGCTGAAAAGGTACATAATATCATCGTTTTTTACAAGCTCATAAAACTTATCAGGTACAATAAGCCCCAAGGACAAGGTTTTAACTCTGATTTTTTCATCAGCATTTTCTTTTTTTGTAGAAAGAAATGATACTATATCCGGATGGAAAATATTAAGATACACCGCTCCGGCACCGTTTCTTTGTCCAAGCTGGTTGGAATAGCTGAAACTGTCCTCTAAAAGTTTCATTACCGGCACTATACCGCTTGAAGCATTTTCTATCTGCTTTATAGGATCGCCTGCCGCCCTTATATTGGAAAGGCATACTCCTACACCCCCTCCTATACGGGAAAGCTGCAAGGCGGAGTTGATTACTCTTCCTATGCTGTTCATATCGTCTGTCGCCTGAATTAAAAAGCAGGATACAAGCTCACCTTCTTTTTCTTCCGGCATTTAAGAAAAGTCGGCGTTGCCGGCTGATATCTTTTGCGATATAAGCTCCTCTGCCAAATCAAATGCCAGTTCTTCATTTCCGTTTGCCAAGAATAAAGCGTTAAAAACTATTCTATCCTCATATCTTTCAAGGTATCTTTCACCATCATTGGTCTTCATGGCATACTGCTTATAAAACTTAAATGCCGCCATAAAAGATTTGAATCTGAATAAGTCTCCTGCATTAAGTTCTTAACAAATTCTCTGTTGTACTTATCAAGAAATTCTTTTTCCAAATAATCATTCTCTATCAAATAATCAAGCTTCTCGTCCAAGGTATAGAAAAATACCGTATTAGGGATTAACTATGTTCCAGCCTCTATAGCTTCTTTATCTTTATGCAAAGGTATTTTCCCATCCTGTGGTCTGTTAAGTTCGTTATTAAGTTCAAAGTAGCTGACAAGCTGCTGTTTTAACACCGGTTTAGGGCTATCCAAGTTTCTCTACCTCATTTCTTACTATTTCACATCCCTTTTCTCGCCTTGAAATTCAAAAGCAGTGCAGCAAGGGAACTTCGTATTTTTACTATCTCTTTCGCACTTATGCAAAATAAATCATTAAAATTTCTATTACCGCTGCCTACCACACCTTTTAGAAAGCTTTTATTATCCTGCGTATTTATAAACTTTTCACAAGCTCCAAGCTCCCCTCATGATTGTAGGTAGGCAATATCAAAATATAATTTTCTTTTTATTGGATATATATCATTCGTCACTGATTAAGCGATGCGACTCCATCCCAAGTTTATCCACAAATTTTACCGTCTGACCGGTAAGGCTAATATATACCGCTTTCATAGTTCTATGCTTTATCTGCTATCTGCTGTAAAAGATCCGGTCTAAAACCTGAAAAAGGCTCAAATCCGTCTGCCGCTACTACAGGTAAAGACATAAATTTAAGCTCCTTTACCTCATTCTTAGCTTCCTTTGACACGGAAATATCCTTTACTTCAAAATCAACTCCCGCATCCTCCAAATATTTCTTTGTAAAATTGCATTGCATACAATCCGGCTTACTATATACTGTTACTTTCATTTTTATATCTTATTCTTACCCTTTCTATTCTTGCCTTGTCCATTTGCTCAACCCTTATCACTATACCGTGATAGTTTACCTGCTCCTTTACCTTAGGTATCCTGTCCAAAAGTTCAAGCACCAGCCCTCCTATAGACTCATACTCCTCAGACTCGAAGTTGGTTCCCAGTCTGTCATTGATATCATCAAGTTTCATAGAAGCATCTATCAAATACTCATATCTTCCGATTTTTATTATGCTCTTTTCTTCATCCTTATCATACTCATCCCTGATCTCCCTACGATCTCTTCAAGTATATCTTCCATAGTTATCATTCCACGCTTATACCGTATTCGTCTAAAACTATTGCTATATTGTGGTAACTTTTTCATTTCTATAAGAAGTTCCGAGATTTTCTTGGACTCATAGGTAAATAAAGCCTCTCTGATATAGTTTTTAAAAGAAAAGTCCTCTTTTTCTCATAACCTATTAAATCTTTTTATATTTACAACACCTATAATGTTATCGCTGCTTTCTTCATATACGGGATATCTTGTATATCTTTCTTCCTTATATAAAGCCAAAAGCTCATCAAAACCGGCTTCCACATCTATACAAGCTAAGTCTATACGAGGTATCATAATGTCCTTTGCCCTCTTCCGCCAAAGTCAAAGACATTTTCTATAATCATCTTTTCTTCATTTTTCTATGATACCGTCCTCATGTCCGACCTCGACTATAGTTCTAAGCTCTTCTTCAGTCATTATATCCTCATTATCGCCTCTTTTTAAAACCGCAAAGACCCAGCACTATTCTGACAAAAGAAGCTTACTGCAACTATTGCCGGTGTAAAGCTAGTCACATAAGTGCATGAGTTATCCTTGCATAAAATAAAGCAAGTGCAAGGGAATTCTTTGCTGCCAGACTTTTGGGACTTATCTCACCGAATACGAGTACAAGCAGCGTCAATATACCCGTAGTAAGGCTTATAAAAGCTCCTCCCACAAGTTTCATGGTTATGGTGGTTGCAAGTGCCGAAGCTGAAAGATTAACTATATTGTTACCTATAAGTATGGCTGAAAGCATCTTGTCCGGCTTTTCTTTTTATTTTTCAATACTACCATAGCCCTCTTATCCCCTGAGACATAAGAGCCCTAAGCTTCATAGTATTAACTGTCATAAATGCCGTTTCGGCAGATGAAAAAGAATCCGGAGAGCATAAGCAGGACAAATAACATTATAATTTGTATGACGACCGTTTCCACTATCTTTTTCCTCTGTTTTTGTAAATAAAAGCAGCAAATGAAGCCGTTATGCTGCCTACAAATATATACATCCGCAAGATTAAAAATCACTTCTTTTTATAAACGGAAGGTCTATATGTATATAGTCCACTACATAGCCTCTTTTTAATCTGTCATATATATTACTTAATGAGCCTGCTATTATGAGTATAAGTCCTAACCTTTCCAAAGCTTTTTCTCTAAACTAAGTTTTACAAAGCCTGAAAAAGAAAGGCTGTAAGCAGTATAGGCACATACTTAACTAAAAAGGCTTATCTTCAAGTACATTTAATGCAAAGCCCCCGTTTTCCACATTCGTTAAATTTACTTTTTCGCTTATCTTTATGGGATAATTGTTCTTTTTACATATAATACATTATCCTTAAATGCTATATCTACGGCACTTAAAGAAAAAGCATGCTTAAGTCTTTAAGAAACATTACCTCTCCTTTTATAAGCCGATTTCATCCACATACTTGATTTTAATATCCATATCCTTACCGGCTTCTACATTGATCACGCTGTATGATGCCCTTCTGTCTGCCTGTCTGGGATAGGATATGCTGCCCGGATTGAGTATTATTACACCGTTGATTCTTGTAAGTACAGGTCTGTGTGTATGCCCGAACATTGCTATCTCGGCTCCTCTTGCCTTAGCCTCTTCAGCAAGTATCTCGGCTCCCATGCTGACTCCGTACAAATGTCCATGCGTTATAAAAGCCTTGTGTGTTCCAAGCACTATTTCTTTATCCTTATCAAGGCTTGAAAAGAAGTCATTATTGCCCTGCACCATATGAACTGCAGTTCTGACATCAAGCATTGCATTTATCTTCATTTCCCTGTTTTCTATATCTCCCAAATGTATAAACACATCTATCGGAGCTTCATACCTGATAACCTTTTCAAGGTTATCCTCATTTCTGTGAGTATCACTCACTAGCAATACCTTCATTTTAATCACCTTTTCTTAATTTATCTTTAAGCACCCTGAGAGCTTTCCCTCTGTGGCTTATTTTATTCTTTTCCTCTCTGCCAAGCTGTGCTGTGGTTTTTGAAAAATTCTTTTACATAAAATATAGGATCATAGCCAAAGCCCTCACTACCGCTTGGACTATGTGCTATCTCTCCCTCCATGCTCTCTTCAATCTCTATAACACTTCCGTCTTCTAAGATGCAGCATATAGCCGCCTTATATCTGGCACTTCTTTCCCTGCCGGTTGCTTCCTCAAGAAGTTGTATTATTTTTATTCTTGATTTCATAAGAAGTGTCCGTTCCCATAAACCTCGCAGAGTATACTCCGGGTGCTTTGTTAAGGTAATCGACTTCAAGCCCTGAATCATCTGAAAAATACTACTCCTCCTGTAATATCCCATACAGCCTTTGCTTTTATATAGGCATTTTCCAAAAATGTATCACCGGTCTCCTCGACATCTATACTGACACCGGCTTCTTTCATGGATACTATCTCACAGTCAAAGTCTGAAAATATTTCCCTTATTTCTCTTAATTTATCCTTATTGGATGTTGCACAAATAATCTTCATATATTTAGTTAAAGCTTCTTTTTGTAATATTTAGTTATAAAAATTTGTCTATAATTATTTACACTGTCTTGGTACAAATAAAAGACTTGTATTAAGTGTAACTTTTTGCCTTTGGAGGCTTATCTCCTTCAAATTGATAAAAGTAGGTCTTAATCATACCGTTATAGACTTTCCTGTTTTTATTTGCCTTCCTGCCTATATACTTTCACAGTCCTCATAAGAAGTTATCATGTAAAGACTCCAATTATCAAGTGCCTTAAATCTTTCTCCCAAGGTTTTGTAAAGCGGCGACAAACTTTCCTTATCCTCAAGCCTTTCACCGTAAGGCGGATTGGTAATTATAAAACCGTACTTTTTAGCATAGGGTAAAGCTCGCTTACATCTCTTTTTGTATATGTATGGACACTCCTGCATTAGCCGCATTCTCTCTTGCAGCCTTTAGTACAGCCTCATCTATATCATAGGCTTGTATGTCAGGTCTCACATCCTCGTCAACTTCTTCCCTTGCCTCATCTATAAGCTCATACCAGAGCTTCCTATTTATCATGTTCTCCCAGTTTTTTGTGATAAGAACTCTCTGTTTAATCCCGGAGCCATATTCAGTAGCCATCATGGCAGCTTCTATTGCAAATGTTCCGCTTCCGCAAAAAGGATCTATAAGTATTCTGTCCTTTTTCCATGGTGTGAGCATGATAAGTGCCGCTGCCAAGGTCTCGGTTATAGGAGCCTTTGCAACCTTCGTTCTGTAACCTCTTTTATGTAAGGATACTCCTGTAGTGTCAAGCCCCAGAGTTACTACATCTTTGTATATACTCACCCTCAGCGGATACTCGGCACCGTCTTCCTGAAACCAAGAGATATTATATATACTTTTCATCTTTTTCCACTATGGCTACTATAGATTGTATATCGGAAGGGGAAAATAATTTACTTTTTCACCGAACTTGCCTTGCTTACCCAAAACTTTGCATCCTTTGTAAGATACTCCGACCAATCTACAGCCTTGGTCTTTTCAAACAGCTCGTCATAAGTATCCGCCTTAAAACTTCCTACATTGATAAGCACCCTTTCGGTAGTTCTAAGCCAAAGATTCGCCCTTACTATAGCTTCATCATCTCCAAAAATACACCCTTCCGTCTTCCACTTTGCTGATTTCATATCCTATGTCTATGATTTCCCTTTTTAATACAGCCTCCATGCCGAAATGACAGGGAGCATATAGTTCATATACCTTAGCCACCTATGGTCTCCTTTTACCACCTTTAATTTAACAAATATAATATTTGTAATTATAAAACTTTTTATTAAATTAGTTACAGTTCAGGCGGGTCATTCATCTTCGTCAAAAACTGAAAATGTTTAATTTTTATCCATAAATTAGACGAAGATGAATGTTTGCAACAACCTGTTAGATATATATGTATAATATACGTCTGAAAGCAAGCTTTCATTTTGGTATATTATACATATATATCTAAACTGCCTTAACTGTAACTTTAAATTATAATCATACAATAAAAATAAGTTGCCTGCAAGCTAATAACATAAAAATAGCCCAAGCTTTTTAAGACCTTGGACTATTTCTTATGTTTAATTTGATAATACACTATATTATTTTTAATCTATGCTTATTAAAAATATTTATATCAACTGTATATACCGCAAAGTATTGCTTTACTTATAAACTTATGCGCTGATAACTCTCATGATTTTTACAGGTGCTCTGTAATTCCAAGCTGCTGTAGTTACTCCCATTCTTTCATTGGCAGCATGCACTATTCTTCCATCACCTATATACATAGCTACATGGTCTATACCGCCTCTTGCATAAAATATCAAATCTCCCGGCTGCATCTGTGAAGCATCTATCTGAGTTCCTACAAATGACTGACTTGCTGAGTTTCTCGGAAGACTCACTCCGGTTGAGTTCCTAAGTATATATTGTACAAAACCTGAACAATCAAATCCTGAAGGTGTAGAACCTCCGTATACATATCTTGAACCTACGAAGCCAAGTGCATACCTTACAGCATCTTCTCTCTGTGCTTTAATACTTGCAGCTGCCCTCGCCTCTGCCTTTTTCTTCTTCTGTTACTTTCGGATTTACACTTGCACCCTGATCAAGGCTTATGTAGGCTTCTGAACCGTTTACCGATATCTTAATCAAATTATTTGGAAGTTTTTTGTATAATGTCATACTCTTCGCTTTCTTGCCTACTGCAAGGACTGTTTGTAAACTCCAAATCCTTTATAGATATAACAGTATCGGAATCAATTGTTACTATCATATCTTCACCTGTCGTGTCGGCAAATGCCGGTACGGCAGAACCTGCAACTAAACTTAAACTCAGTATTCCCATTGCTACAATTTTATTAAACTTCATGTAATTATCTCCTTAACTTATTTGCTCAGCTCATACGAATATTTACTATGAACCTTTCCACAAACTCGGACTTCAATGCTGTCCTTTTGCTGAGCCTGTATTATCTTCTTCAACTTCATTTGCTTTTTGTTACTTTAGATAAATATATCCTTACCTGTTTCTTTTTAATTCTAATTTGTTAAGCAAATGTTACGAGCGATAGTATAATCTTTTTCATTTTAGATGTCAAGTGTTTTTATTCTAATTACTTTTTGAAGTTTTTGTGAACTGCTGTGATATGACAATGACGCTTAACTTATAAGATAAACCATTGATCAGATACTCCTTATTTCAATCATATTCAGCAGTAGCGTTAATAAAGGTTTCGACAAATTTATTAACAGTACTAAGCACTACAAGAATTGAAATAAGGAGTGTTTATTTAATCGCAGCCCGTAAGAAACAGCTGACTTTTTATGTTGTCAAATGTAGTAAAGAAAGGGCTGAGCAACCTACCTTCCATTAAAGAGGTGCACCAACCACAGCATCGCTATTACTATAAGTATCACCGAGCAAATATATAAATCAAGCTTCCTATAAGCAATATAAGCAGTATTAAAATAATTATCAGCAGTGCGGAAATTCCAAAAGTATAAGCCCTAGCCTTTGTTTTGCTTACACTAAAGCTTTTGACCCTGTCGTAATCAGTCTCTTCATTCTGTCTGCTGCCCTCACTGTAAGTATTATAAAAAGTCTTCGGTTCTTCCTCATGTGCAAACTCATCATCTATTCCGGCAGCTTCCTTTATAGAATGTGCTATCAGTCTGGGATCTCAAGCTCTTGCATTATTTCTTCTTCGGATCTTTGTTTTTTAAGCTCTTCTTCTATATAATTTTCTGTAAAAATTCATAATTTTCATTAATAAGTCTTTGATCGTTGGTAGAAGTCAAAGCCTTCTTAAGTCCGTCTAAAAATTCATATTTACTCATATCTTCTCCTGTTAAAGTAAGATTTACTCCACTATTGCCGATATTAATTAGATGCCAATGATGTGCTACACTACATTTCTTTTTATACCTGTAAAAATTATATACTGATTACTTAGGTTCTTTATAAAGACAGCCTTAATTCTTTACTCAAAACTATATCTCATGTATAAAAAGACCGCTCATTAACTTAGGCTCAAACCATGTAGACTTAGCCGGCATTAAAAGATTGGCATCGGCTACACTGATAAGCTCTCCTATACTTGTAGGATACATGGAAAAAGCCGCTGCCATACCTAAGTCAACCATCTTTTCAAGCTCCTTAAGCCCTCGGATACCTCCTACAAAGACTATTCTATCATCTGTTCTTGTATTCTGTATGTTTAAAATAGGCTTAAGCACAAACTCTTCAAGTATTGATACATCAAGAGCTTCTATAATGCCCCTACTTTCCTTATTCTTTAACTCAAGCTTATACCAGCTCTTATCAATATACATTCCGAAAGTTTTGGCTTCATCAGGCTCAAATGCAGCCTCAAGCCTTTGTATATTAAAAATCAGCCTTAAGTCTTTTCTAAAAACTCATCCTTACTAAGCCCTGCCAGATCTTTTACAACCCTATTGTAAGGCATTATATAAAGTTCTTCCTCATCAAAAAGAACTGATAAGAAGTAATCGGATTCTCCACCGGCTATATAGTCCTTAGCCTTTCTTCTCTCAAGCCCTACCTTGACCGCACTGCTTGCCCTGTGATGCCCGTCTGCTATGTAAGCCCCCTCCATTTTGGCTAAAAGCTTCCTTTATGTTCTTTATAGTCTGTGCATCGGTAATCTTCCATACCCTGTGCTTTACTTTGTCATCGGATGTAAAGTCATAAAGTGGCTGTTCTTTTTTCTTATTTGCTATAATATTTTTTAACACGGCACAGCTTTTGTATGCCAAAATATAGCTCCGGTTTGAGCCGACAATGTATCAATATGTCTTATTCTGTCCAACTCTTTTTGCACTCTGGTATTTTCATGCTTTTTAATTCTATTTTCCACATAATCATCTATTGACGCACAGGCTACTATACCGCTTTGGCTGCGATAATCCATAGTAAGTTCATATATATAATAGCTTCTTCATTATCCTTTATATATATTCCCGCCTCCATATCACCTTCAGAAGCTCCTTTAGCTTTTTACAGCTTCCTCACTATCACATATCAAAGTCTTCGTCAAAAAGCCGTCTCAGGTCTGTCTCATACGCAGAAAGCTGTAAGGCTTATCTTTACATAAGCCTTAAAGCTTCCTTTCTGCATATATACATCGTAGGGCAGGGGCGGCAGTCTTTTGCCATATCCTTTGTAGGTCTTACAGGCAAATGGTTTTATATTGCCATATATCCTCCTGACCCTCTTCATACCGTCTATTTTCTTAGGTGCAGCTTGGCATCTTGATCAAAAGCTCACTGTCCAAATCCACCAAGGTATAGGCGTATTTTCCTTACTCTTATTGGTAAGGTCTGATATGTTAATGTCTTTTGCCGCAAGTACGGCACTTATCTGACCTATCATGTTCGGCTTATTGGAGTGCAAAAGAGGCTACTCTTTAAAGGTTACTCTGCATATGCCCATGTCGCAATTAGGAAAATTAACGGAGTTTGTAATATTTCCGTTTTCTATATAATCCATTAACTCTTCAGCCGCCATAAGTGCATAATTATCTTCACTCTCTTCCGTAGAAGCTCCAAGATGAGGTATTGCAAGTACTCCTTCCATATCTCTTATATGCTCATTCGGAAAGTCCGTTACATACCTTTTTACCTTGCCTGATTTGAGTGCCTTAGCCATATCTTCATCATTTACCAGCTTATCCCTTGAAAAGTTAAGTATAACCACCTCATCCTTCATAAGACTTAGGCTCTCTTCATTGATCATTCCGGCATTTTCATCCGTAAGCGGCATATGAAGACTTATATAGTCGCAATTTTCATATATTTTATGTATATCAGTTACCGGATGTACCCTTCTTGAAAGCCTGAATGCGGCATTTACCGTCATATAGGATCATCAGCTGTACACCTCCATAGCAAGAGATGATGCGGCATTAGCTACCTCTGAGCCTATAGCTCCAAGTCCTATAACTCCAAGTTTTTTATTCTTTATTTCATGCCCGGCAAATCTTGACTTGGCTTTTTCCACTTCCTTAGCTATATTCGGGTTATCCATTACCGACTTTACCCACTCTATACCGCCTATTACATCTCTTGCAACTATAAGCATGGCAGCTATCACAAGCTCCTTTACGGAATTGGCATTGGCTCCCGGAGTGTTAAATACCACTATTCCTTCTTCGGAACACCTGTCTACCGGTATATTATTGACCCCTGCTCCGGCTCTTGCAATTGCCACCAAGTCCCCTGAAAACTCGGTATCATGCAAAGAAGCGGAGCGTACTAAAAGTGCATCTGCCTCTGATATATTATCCGTAAATGTATAATCCTCGCTAAAACTGTCCAGACCCACCTTTGATATGCTGTTTAAGCAATGTATCTTTCATATTTCCCCCTTTAATTCCTGCTTTCAAAATCCCTCGTAAACTCTGCCAGTTTTCACACCTCTATCGGCATGGCATTATATATACTCGCCCTCATGCCGCCTACACTTCTGTGCCCCCTTTAAGTTCTCAAAGCCTTGCACAGCTTCGGCTATAAACTTGGCATCAAGCTCCGGCATCACCGCTTATGAGCACATACATTCATAGAGATCTGTCCTCTTTCTTACTGTGGGCTTAAATAATTTGCTTTTCGTCGAGGGAAGTCATAAAGTATAGCCGCCTTCTTTTATATAATTTCTTGAATCTCTCAAGTCCGCCTTTTGCCTTAAGCCACTTAAATACTTTACCGCAGATGTATGCCGTAGCTTGGAGGTGTATTATATAAGGAATCATTATCGGCATGTGTTTTGTACTTGAGCATGGTAGGAGTCTTATCATGCACATCTTCACCATCAGATCCTCTGATAATTACTATAACCACTCCGGCAGGACCTACATTTTTGAGCGCCGGCATAAATTCAAAGCATACTTACTCCCGTCAATAGGCTCTCGAAAGTATGCAGGAAGAAAGGTCTGCTACCGGATCCCTGCCCTTGGTGTCCGGTAAGTGTGGAATTTTTGTACCGTAAATAGTGTTATTTTCAAAGTATGCACATAGTCCGCATCTTTTGCTATATCGAGGTTGCTGCACTCGGGTATAGGAAAAGGTCTTATCCCTCTCACTTGAAAACCACTACTTTGGCATCTCCATATATTAAAAGCTTCTTTTATAAGCCTTCTTGCCATTGACCGGTAAGTATATAGTCCGCCTTTTTATTCTTCATTAAGTTCAGAGCACCATGGCAAATTGCTGATGTGCTCCGCTCTGTGTAAGAATAATACCTTTGTAATTGGAAGGTATATTAAGAAGCTCTGTTAAATCTTCTTTCAGCCTCGGTAATAATCTTATTAAAAGTCTTGGATCTGTGACTCATTTCCATTACGGATATACCCGCTATTTTCGTAACTAAGCATCTCGTCCGCTGCTTCCTTTAACACTTCCTTTAGGCAATACCGCAGGACCTGCACTGAAATTATATACTTCTTTCATAATAACCCTCCTCCAAAAATATGAAAAATAGGGCAATCGCCTATGACGTTTGCCCATCAAAAAGCCTTAGTGTATCATTTCTAAATAATTACCCAAATCCTACTGATTTCTACGGGTGCTTAACTTTAGCCGGTCAGCATACCATGCCATACACTTAGCTGACTTTACACCTACAAGAATCATCAACGAATTTGGGCAAATATCTTGTGAACAATACGCTATGTACTTTTATTGTTAAAAACATTCTATATTTTTAATATTTATTTGTCAATAATAAATCAATTTTATTTTTATAGAAAGTAACAGTTTATTTGTAATAGATTTCGACCACTACATATCTTTCTCATCAAACACTCTGAAAATAGCTGCTCCCTGGTGATACCATAGGGAACACTTGATGTCCGAATCTATTTGACAGTCTACTCACTACCGGTTCTTTTTGCTTGATAGCTTCCGTAAGTACCGAACTACCTCTTCAAGTTTTGTTATCCTGTATGCCTTAGCTCCCATAGCCTCTGCAAGTTTTACAAAATCAACTTTATCAAACCAAGGTGGTATGCAGAGTACCTCTTTCCGTAATACAGATCCTGCCACTGTCTTACCATACCGAGCACATGGTTATTTATAACTACTTGCACTATAGGAATATTATTTCTTACTGCAGTTGCTATTTCGTTAAAATTCATACGAAAACATCCGTCTCCGGCAATATTTACCACAAGTCTTTTTGGAAAGGCCACCTTGGCTCCCCATAGCGCCCCAAGTCCGTAGCCCATAGTACCGAGACCGCCTGAGGTAAGGAAGGTTCTGGGTTTTGAGAAATTGTAAAATTGTGAGGTCCACATTTGATGCTGCCCTACTCTCAGTAACAACTATAGTATCCTCGGGGCTTATTCTATCCAAAACCTCTATAACATACTGACCTGTAAGCTTATCGGCATCATACTTTAGAGGATGTCTTTCCTTTAACTTATTGATATGAGCGATCCACTCATCATGTCTTTTGGGTGTAAGCTTGGAGTTGAGTTTTTTAAGTACCTCTTTGGCATCTCCCACTATACCTTTGTATACGGCTACATTCTTCCCTATCTCTGACGAGTCTATATCTATATGCACAATATTGGATTTTACCGCAAATTTGGAAGAATTACCTATAATTCTGTCTGAAAATCTTGCACCTATAACTATAAGCAGATCGCACTCGGATATACCGAGATTACTGGTCTTGCTTCCGTGCATTCCCACCATGCCAGTATATAATTCATCATAAGAAGAAAAATGCTCCTCTTGCCATTATGGTGTTGGCAAGGGTGAATTTATCTTATGGGCAAGCGCAGTCACCTCCTTGGCGGCACCTGAAGATATAACTCCTCCGCCTACCAATATATAAGGCTTATTCGACTTATTTATCAAGTCTATAAGTTCATCTATATCTTTTTCATTTACCTCTATCTTTTTATCGGTATCCGCTGATATTTCCTTAAATTCATATTCGAAAGAATCTCCGGTAACATCTTTGGTTATATCTATAAGTACCGGTCCCTGGACGACCGCTTTTTGCTATCTCAAAAGCATTTCGTATTGTATCCGCCAATTCAGTTGCCGTCTTTTACCTGAAAATTAGCCTTGGTAACAGGCTTGGTTACGCCGCAAAATATCTATCTCCTGAAAAGAATTTTGCCGAGCAGGTTTTTTTAGCAACATTACAGGTAATTGCTACTATGGGGATTGAATCCATATATGCGGTAGCTATACCCGTCACTATATTGGTAGCTCCCGATCCACTGGTAGCAAAACATACTCCAACCTTGCCGCTTGTCTTGCACTAACCGTCCGCCGCATGGGATGCCGCCTGCTCATGTGCGGTAAGTATATGTCTTATTGTATCCGAAATTTTTATATAATGCATCGTATATATTAAGTATAGCACCGCCCGGGTAACTGAATACAGTATCAACTCCCTGTTCTTTTAAACACTCTATAACTATTTCCGCCCCTTTTAACATTGCCATAACATTCTCCTGCCTTTCAAAAATCTTTATTAATGCATAAACTAATCTTCTATAGAAAGTATTGTCCTCTGGGTGCGCTTGTTACCAGCTTTCTATATCTTTTAAGGTAACCGCCCACTTCGTTTATACGAGGCTTCCACTCTTTCCTTCTTTTTTCAAACTCTTCCTCACTTACTCTGGCATTTATAGTATTTGCATTGATATCTATATCTATAATATCTCCGTCTTTCAGTAAACCTATAGGACCACCGGATACCGCCTCAGGTGCCACATGACCGATTGATGCTCCACGGCTTGCACCTGAAAATCTTCCGTCAGTAATAAGTGCTACTGTACTGTCAAGTCCCATTCCGGCTATGGCTGAGGTAGGATTTAACATCTCCCTCATACCCGGACCTCCTTTTGGACCTTCGTATCTTATAACCACTACATCACCTGATACTATATCTCCGCCTTTTATAGCCGCTACCGCATCCTCTTCGCAGTCGAATACTCTAGCCGGACCGCTGTGCTTTAACATTGAATCAAGCACCGCACTTCTTTTTACCACGCAGGACTCAGGTGCTATATTTCCTCTAAGCACAGCTATGCCTCCGGTATTGGAATAGGGATTTTCTATCGGTCTTATAGTCTCCTCATCTAAGATTCTTGAATGTGCTATATTCTCTCCTACGGTTTTTCCGGTAACCGTCATACAATCAAGGTTTATTAAGTCTTTCTTTGAAAGCTCATGCATAACTGCATATATTCCGCCTGCTGCATACAAATCCTCCATGTATGTATGTCCTGCCGGAGCAAGGTGACAAAGATTAGGCGTTCTTGCACTTATTTCATTGGCTATATCAACATCCAGATGCACTCCGGCTTCATAAGCCACAGCCGGCAAATGCAGCATTGAGTTGGTAGAACAACCAAGTGCCATATCCATAGCCAAGGCATTCATAAATGCTTCCTTAGTCATAATATCCCTGGGTCTTATATTTTTTTCAAGCATTTCCATTACCGCATATCCCGCCTTTTTACCAAGTCTTAATCTTTCGGAATACACCGCCGGTATGGTTCCATTTCCCTCTAATCCCATACCGAGAACCTCTGTAAGACAGTTCATGGAATTGGCAGTATACATACCTGAGCAGGAGCCGCAGGTAGGGCATACCTTTTCTCACAATCCATAACCCTCATCCCAAATCCATAAAGCTCTGCCGCGCAGAGCCTACCGCCTCAAACATACTTGAAAGCGAGGGTCTTTTGTCCCTTGATTCTTCCTGCAAAGCATGGGACCGCCGCTTACAAATACAGTAGGCACATTAAGTCTTGCCGCTGCCATTAAAAGTCCCGGTACATTCTTATCACAATTAGGCACCATGACCAGGGCGTCAAATTGATGTGCCATAGCCACACACTCCGTAGAGTCGGCTATTAGATCTCTGGTCGCAAGCGAGTACTTCATACCCATGCCCCATGGCTATACCGTCACATACCGCTATCGCCGGAAATACTAAAGGCATACCGCCCGCCCTCGGCAACTCCAGGTTTAATAACATCTACAAGTTTATCTATATTGGTATGCCCCGGAACTATCTCATTAAATGAACTTACAATACCTATAATAGGCTTTTTCATTTCCTCCGCAGTAAATCCCAGTGCATTGAGCAATGAACGACCGGGAGCCTGCTGCATACCTTTTTTCATCTTATCGGATTGCATAAAATTAATTTCCTCTTTCTTTATGATTTATCTTACAGTTAAGTCGACTTTAGATATATATGTATAATACATCAAATGAAAGCTTTGCTTTCAAATTTATATTATACATATATATCTACTAACCGGACTGTAACTAATTTATATCATATATATTAAGTAAGCATCTTTTTAAAATGCTTGTTGTTGGTTTTGCTACATTATAAATTGCATATATTGGTGTATTGACCTGTGATATTTAACCTACCGGCATCTCAATAATTATCGTTTTAAGACAAATCCTAAATATCATCAAAACATTACCTTAGTTTATTGTATTGTTGATATTTAGCCTTATTACTATTTTTGTTAATAGATTACAGCAAATATATAATAAATAGATTTGATTTACTTTACTGTTATCGGTATTAATTAAATGTCAATGATACTATACCCTAGTGTAATGTATTATTGATATTTAATTGATATCAGCAATAGCAAAAGTAGCTTTTTAATTATCTTTGACTATATGTGTTACAATCTATTGACCAAGTAGTAATAAAAGCTGAGATATCAACGATACATTGCACTAGTTTATATCTCGCCAGTATTAAATCGGTTATTTCTTTTGTACTTAAATAATTTTTCTTATCTTCACTTATATCTATAGTTCTTACACTGGACTCAAGCACCGCCTCAACTGCAGCTTCAACCGCCCTTCTTTCCTTATCAAGTCCAAGAGAAATACCAAGAAGCATTGCCGAACTTATAATAGTAGCAGGTATAGCGGGTTGGCTATACCCTTATTATCGGGCGCGAACATCATGACTCGGCCTGTAAAGACTGAAGCTTGTGTATCGCTAAGACTGCGACTGAACTTATTGTCTGGTGAAGGTAACATTTGCCTCATCTGAAGTATGTCTCCGAACATATTTTCAGTAAGTATTACATCAAATTCAGATGGATTTTACTATATAGTTGCATGGCACAGTTATCCACCAAATATATGACTTAGGTTTTAACTTCACTGTAATCTCTTGCCACTTCTTCAACCACACTTCTCCAAAGCCTGATGAGTCCAATACATTTGCCTTGTCTACGCTTGTAAGCTTGCACTTTCTTTTGTTGCCAGCTCAAATGCTTTTATAGCGACCTCTGATCCCGTCCTCACTGTAATTAAGGAGTCATCTGTGGCTATTCTTTTTGAGTTCTCAACTCTTGTACTTCTTTCTCCGAAATACAAGCCTCCGGTAAGTTCCCACTATCATCCATCAAAGCCGTCCTTTACCGCTCTCTTTTCAGCGGGATGCTTTTCTGCAAAGACTTTTATAAAGATATACCGGTCTTAAAATTGGCAAATAAATTAAGCTCCTTCTGAGTTTGCAAAAGTCCGGCTTCGGTCTCTTTTATCAACATCTATGCCACATACCAAGCTTTATTGGGAGCATCACCTCCAACCGCCCAAGCGAAAACCGCATCACAGGTTTTGGGAAAGTGCCAGATTGTCATCCGTAAGCGAAGTCCTGCACTTATCTATGGAGACAACCTCCATATCATATCAATATATTCAAAGGTATGCCCATAACTGAAGCTATCTTTCCAAAAGCCCTCTTAGCCTGTGTTGCGATCTCCGGACCCATGCCTTCCTTCAATAATCCAACCTGGCCTTCATAAAAACCCCCTTATTAAAACTGCTTAAGTCATATAATATAGCTATTGACTGGCGGGTACAGCCGCATTTGACTCTTTTCTTTACATCTTCTTCCATATCTTGCTATTAAAAGTCAAGAACTGTCCTGGCACTATAAATTAGCAATACCTCTACAATGACGACCCTAAACCTTCACTACCTGCTTTACCAAGCCATTAGCAAAGTTAATACAAACTATCCGAAGCAAGATATTTGTTTTGTATACAAACTCTATAACTTTCCAATAACTGAATAAAGGGAGCTGTAAAGTGACAGTCACTTTTAAAAGCTTTAGAGGGTAATTTTACTATGTTTTTCAAAAATTCAAGTTCATACTCATAGAGCAGCTACATCTGCTATACTATATAATAATACATACTATAACAGGAGTTGTGACAGTAGTAACATAAACAATGGTCAGCAAAACAAACATTAGTCGAAATGATTGCACGACAACAATTAAACAGAAACATCCCTATTTCAATCATACTCGCAGTACTGTTAATAGGTTTCGACTACTTGGTACAGACTGCGGAACTCGTGTGCTCGCCTACTCCGTGGCGAGCTGCACTCAAAGCATGATCCTCGTCTGTGCAGTTTGTAACTCACTTTGTGTAACAGTGCTAACCGCTAAAAAGATTGAAGAAATGCGGTGAGTGTTTCTTGTAGCTTTCTCCAGTACCTGCAGAAAATAGCTGTATAAGGGGTGTGGAGTAGACAAATAGCCGTGTTTGTGTTGCTAATAGAGAAATGAGGTGTGGCAGCGACTTTTTATTTCCAAATCTTAAAACAGTCGTTTCGTATATGGGGGATGTGGCGTTAGATAAAAGGCGTACTTTCACCTCTCCCTCTGCCAGCACATATGGGCACATAGAGCCGTTTAAACTATCTTGCCAAAGGACAATCTGAGACCGCCGGTACGCTTTATCAAGCCTTCAGGCAAAGATAAACTAAATACACTGAAAAGAAATTAGCGAAGGAACGTGTCAAGGCAAATATGTTTGTGGGTTTCGATGAACAACTTCTTCGATTTTAACAACGTAGTTTTCCTTAAGCAATTACAATACTAAGAGCTGCATTACCCCTAAAGTTTATGCCTATGGCTGCGACTTTTGAATAATATCTGCTTGTCATGGTATACATTCCTGAATTCTGAAAATTTCCACGAAGATTTATCCATCAATTCAATGCCGATATCTTCACAATAAAGCTTTCTTTCACCTCTTCCATAAGCATTATCTTTATTATTAACCAAAGTACCTTCTTTGTACACAAATCGACTCCTCGGAAGAAGTTTAGGCTAAATTCAAAATTTAATTTACTTAGCCCTAAGATCAAAACATAGAGTTTCCAAATTAATTTCTATACTTTTATTTACGATATAATCAAGCATAAATATGCTTTCAAGCTCCTTTATCAGTTATTATAAATTTATCATCCTTGAAACAAACTCTAAAGCAGGTCATGGCATGCCAGCCATCTTCTATGGACGGGCGGTATACTCTGTCAGCATGCCATCCATGCAAGCATATATCTTTTATTATCCTTTTCAAAAGTTTGACAACAAAATCAAAACCAAATCAAATCCTGTTGGATAAGGTATACTCAGAGCGAAAATCTCCGTCAAGAATAAAATATCCGTTGGTATACACATTTGAGCTTCGGTCTTTTCTTTCTATACCCTGGGAGATAAAGCAATGCCACTTGCCGTCAAGTAAAGAAGATCAGGGCATTCCCACATATAACCAGTCATAGTCGGTTTTTATGCTGTTTATAGTTCAGTTGTATAAGTCTGTCGACTCGCACAAGACCTGCCTTGTCATCCTTGCTTCTTTTTAAGCACCATAGAACTTGTCATCGCAGAAGCCGTGCGCCAGATTCCTCTCCGCGACCAACCGCTTATCGGCGGGGTGGTCCCTATTATAAGCACTACCTGCCTGCTTTCTATTCTCATACCAAATCTTCACTTTTAGAGTACGGTGTTGTGCTGCCTTCCCTCATATATATAGTCATAATCTCCTGCTTCTTTTTACATTTCCCATTATATTAAATGTACAACTTATATGCGCAGGCGGAACTTCTGAGTACACACCGCTTTTATCAAAATCCTTATCAGGACCAGAAGATATCCGGCTTTCCCAATTAAAGCAGATCCTTTGAGGCGAAAATGCTAATGTAGAGTCCTCCTACAGCTTCCTTATATTGATAGCCTTCATAATATCACAAAAAACATAATCCGTTTTGTGGATAGATTGCTTCAGCCTGCTCCAGGTAAAGATATTATAAAGTTTATAATTATTTCTCATTGTACCCTCAAATATTTGATTGTCAGGATCTACTTTAGTATTTTTCTTAGTTTTTATATCTATGTCTTCTGAGCCAAATGTAACTGGTAACGATAACCAGTGGCAAGCTTGCCAGGACCAACCTCTTTCTTTATAGCTTCTATGTCAAACTTAAGCAGTTTATCACCCTTCTTAACCTTATCACCGACCTTTACCAAAGCTGTAATTACTTTACCCTCCCGGGGGTTGCAGTGATACCTACATGCTATCATTTCCGCACCCGTTAGCCAGTCTAAACAACTACGTATAAAGAGTAACTATTTCAGCATCAGCCGGAGCATATACCATACCCTCGGAGGGTACTATGGCTACACCCTTTCCCAATATGCCGACAACCAAATGTAGGATCATTTGGTTTACTTCATATCTACGCTTCGCCTTTTTAGAGAGCTTATAATAGGACTTGCCGCCTTTGCCTCTTCTGCTTTCTCTTTGTCAACTTTTACTTCTTCACTCTTTTGTGTACCTCACTTTTAGCCGCTGCTTCCTGTAAGCCATCTATCAACGTACTTGGTGTTATAAGCCATGAAATCACCAAAGGCTACTGCTGATGAAAATGTAAAAAGTACTATATAGTGTGGCAGATAGTCAGGAAAAGTATTCGAAAATTCCGTAACTCCGGTACCGGTAGCTCTATATGTTAAAGAAACGCCCATGGCACCTGCCGCTACACCTATACAACCTGCTATAAACGGTCTGAAAAATCTTAAATTTACACAAAAAATAAGCTCAGCCAATACCTAAAATGCTGAAAGTGAAGAAGTCAGACTTTTATCTTAGGGTCTCTAGCCTTTTAATCCAACTGCAAGACAGGCTGCACCCTGTGCTATATTACAAGCGGAAGCAAGCGGGAAAAGTAACTCAGATTTTCTATCTGACCTAAGTCTCTGGTTATATGCATATGATGTATACCTAACTACAATGAGTTACTAGAAGATACCATTACAAAGACCTATGCCGAAGGCAGTCCTATCGGTACTGAACACCGTCAAGTATACCGTTTTCCAGTTTAACAAAAAGACGGTCCTGTAATACTAAGTGCAAGATTAACCTGCACGAATACGGATACTAAGGGTTACAGAATCAATGGTCGCTCAAGAGAGTTGCCCCAAATACCTTGGCGGCTGAAAAACCCTATAGTATAGGTGAATACATAGGCTGTATTGGAAAATAGTTAGCAAATACATATAAAGAACTTGGGGTATCTATATTTAAAAAGAATTATTATTGACCATAAAATCAAGCGAGTTCATAATACACAGAACCGCTTTTGACTATATGGCAGGTATAATCAAACAAATATATCACAAAATCTTAATCATATATTTGAATATATTTCCTGCTTTGCCGCCTGCTTTTTAATTCCTCAATGCTGCTCGCACCTATATTACCAAGTTTTATAAACTCCTCACCCATACCTTATTGACCTCACCGGTTCAAAGATAATCTGCAGCTGCCCCTGCGCTTCCACGAACTACACCCTTAACACCGTCTACATATTTTCAGGGTTTCTTATCACCTTAGAGTTATCGGCTATAACAAACCTTTTAAGGTCTGGTGGCACAATGTGCTACTTTGACTATGTCAGCCCACCTATAGCGTATATGCCACTTCTTTTGCAGACTTTTGATAAATCCATACAGTTACCTCCTTAAAATTTTCCAAATTGATAAGCTCATTAGCAAGATATATTATAATTTCTGTATAAACATATAATAAGTTCCCAAATATGTGTGTGTTTAATCTGTTTAATATAGTAAAACACCAACTCTGATTTACGGAATATTTCCATAAACCAGGTTTTATTATTCATATAAATATGGGAGAAGTGCTTTACGTGTCTTGCTCTCTGATAGCAACTGTTGTATCTTTGATGCTTAGCACACAACTGCCTGTGATACGCCTTCGGTATCCACCACCCCTCTCGGATGTATACTTCTTTAATGTAGCTACATCCTTATAATCTATGGCCTTGTTCTCATCTCTGTGTGTGCATACTTTTTTTCTTCTACGTAAGCCATGATGTTACTCCAAGACCCTCTGACATCTGTCTTCATACAAATGCCATTATAATTGCACCATCTATAATTGAACAGTCCTCATCATCTACTCCATCAGGTATATTCATAAATCCTCGCTGCTTGCGTTCTCAGGACTGATCTGAGCTTTCGTTATAGCCTGAACCTGTAGAACTTCCTGATGATTCTTACTGTCTGCAAATTCTTGATCTTCTATTATTACTCTGTTGTATACGCCTTCTGACCCTCTTTATTGGTATAACTTGGTTGTATACGACCTGATATAAATGCCCTCATCCCCTGTCACAGAGTACTTTTCAGCAAACTCACCTGATTTGTCGAATGCTGCACAAGGAATAAAAGTCAGCTGTCTGCTCACTGCCTTCCTTCTGCGCCTCTTCTATCTACCGCTGTGTATATCCAT